>Ga0209632_10000364_pt1 | contig 47677 bp, 62 predicted proteins | sample COG_10_FD_184754 | JGI IMG/M metagenome (GOLD analysis project Ga0209632, IMG submission 184754) | Pelagic Microbial community sample from North Sea - COGITO 998_met_10 (SPAdes) (version 2) | ecosystem: Environmental > Aquatic > Marine > Neritic zone/Coastal water | place: Helgoland, sampling... | reverse complement strand
TTTGTCTTTCGTGTTTTTCCCAAAAGACGGTTTCTCAAATTCTTTATTAAGTTTATTTTGACCATTGTCTACTATCTCCATTTGTGCTTGTGATTCAACATCATATAATCTCATCTTACTTCTATCCACTCCCACAACAAATCGTTTGTTCATGCTGGGGTCGTTATATCTGTTCTTCAACTGTTTAACTTGCATCTGACCTATTTCTTCTAAGGCCTCTGTGGATATGAGTGCAAACATAAGGTCAGCAGTAGCAGGTAGTCCAAAACTTTCAGAAGTATCTTCCAGTCCTATATCACTAGATACAAAACCTGTTCTGGTTGTTTGGGTTGCAGACATGAATGGAACATTTGTTTCCACTGCAAGTCCTCTTAGCTCTTCTGCAATCGACTTTATGATTGTATATGAATTGATATTTGTACCACCTTTAAATCTACTTGATGCACAAATATTGAGATAGTCAATAAACACAATGTCTGGTTTAAATGACTTCTTAATAGCTAGTTCTTTGATTAACCCTCTAAAATGTCCACTATGTGCAGACGCAGTTGGGTATTCTTTAATTATTAGTTTACCACTTGTCTTTTTTCTAATCTCTGTAAGTTTATCGTCAAACATCATCTTAGATAATTCTGGCAAGTTTTTAATTTCTACGTTCATCATATTTGCATCTATTCTTTCGGCAATCTTTTCCTCTGCCATCTCCATTGTAATGTATAATACATTCTTTCCTTGTGCAAGACAACTAGATGCTACATGACACATAAACAAACTCTTACCTACACCAGTTCCAGCCAGTGCAATGTTTAGTGTCTTTGGTGGTAACCCACCCTTTGTTATCTTGTTGAAAAATTCTAAATCAAACGGTATCTTCTCCTCTTTTTTGTGATAGTAGTCGTATCTTTGTTGACCATCAGCTAGGTAATCGTGTCCTACACTGTTGTCAAATGAAACACCAAGTGCTTCTGTAAGAATATCTGGTATTGCATCTGGTGTTCTCTTCTTATCTTTACCTTCGATAATCTCTACACCATCTACAATCGCATTGTATATAGCTTTGTCTTTACAAAACTTTTCTGTTGTTTCAAGTAGCCATTCTAAATCTACATCTGTAGAATTTAAACTTGTAATAAGTTTTACAATTTTACTATGGTCATCTTGACTTAAATCTTTTCTATTATCTACTTCTATTTCTAGTGCAGTTTTGGTAGGTATCTTCTTATACTTGTCGACAAACTTTTGTATTTCTTCAAATACAATTCTTTCTTCTCTTACTTTAAAATAGTTACTTCTTAGAAATGGGATTACTTTTCTTGCGTAATCTTCATTCGTGATTAAGTTACTTAGAGCTGTTCTTTCTATCGACTGATTCATTATTTGCTTGTTCCTCTATTACTTCTACTAGGATATCTCCTATAAGGGTGAAAAAATCTTCACCAAATTGTTCTCTTGGTATTCCATTATTATCTACTATATCATATTGAAACCTCATTGGCAAGTTACCATTTTCATCTTCTTTTTCTGCAAATGATACTTTACCATATTTGTATACCACACCAGCAAACTTACCTTCTTTAATACCTATCAAAGTTTGGTCTTGTTCTTTAGTTGTTACATATGCAAACTTATCTCTTATACTCATATCTTTTTCACTGCGTAATCTATTGCGAATCTTTTCTTATCTGTCAAAACATCTTGAGCACAATGTACTTTATTGGAATCAAATATAACGAAACTTGTAGGCTTCAGGAAGTGTAATTTATTATCGTGCATAAACCCACCACCCATTGTTTCACTATTCCAATCACTATTTAACAATCCTAGAATTTTGACTGTATCCTTATCCCAAGTATCTGTGTGTGGGTCATCTATACCTACACCTTTGACTGATATACCACAGAACTTAACCTCTGGTTCGAAGTATTTGTATCCACCAGCATCATAGATTTGTAACAATAAACCCATAGCCATACCAGAGAGAGATGTGTCTTGATTATCTGGTACTAGATTTATCTTTGCAAACCTCTGTTCAAAAAGCTTACCTTCTGGATATCTAAAGTTCCATTGGTCACTTCTCTGTGATAATAACCTCATAGAGTCTAGATAAGTTTTTGAACAACAATTATTTAATGTAATGAGCATAACTACCTATAATATATTTGTTTGTTTCCACACACTTTTCACCAGAATGTAAATACAACCAGTTCGGTGGAAATATTAAAAGTGAACCCTTCGTACAAGATGATTTCACTTCATGTTTAGTAAATATTGTACTACCTTCTTTGTTGTTTGTCAAGTATAGAAAGAAAGCAAGAAATCTACTACAGTTGTTTTTTGTGTTTACATCAACGTGTGGTGGAAAGTTTTGTCCATCAGGTAAGTATCTTTTTATTCTAAAAGGTTCTAATCCAAAACTATTAGGCCACTGGTTACCATCAATCTCACATTCTTTTTTATATAACTTGATATATTTTTCAAACACTTTTTTTAAATGTGTTTGTTCTTCGTCCCACATACCACTTTTTTGTAAATTGATTTGAGTGAAAAATATATTATCTTTTGGCCATTGTTCGTGTTGAGTATAATCACCTTCAAATTTTGTGACTGCATTTTCACAAAACTCATCTGTTACTACGTTATCATAACACTTTATATAATTATCCATACTTAAATTCTTTACCTACAGCTTCTTCGATTTGTTTCATTATATCTTCTGTAAAGTATTTCTTTGGTTCACTCATAATAGATTTACCATATTGTTTAGAACCATCTGGTAGTTCGTATCTTGTTGACACCTTCTTGAATATGTTATACTTCTCTGCAATATCTAACAATCCATAGTATTTGTCAAGACCTTTTTCATAGGATAATCTTACATCAACCATCTTGTTCTCTATAGTCAATCTTGATTTATGGTTCTTACAATGAACAATATTACCAACAACTTCTGTACCATCTTTCTCTTTTTTCTTGGATAAGAATATAATAGATGAGGCTGCATACTTCAATCCAGAACCACCACCCATTTCTTTTGTTGGAAACATTGAACCCATACTGTCGTAAGTATGATTCGTTACAACCATAGGAACTTTTGCTTTACCAAGTTTCAAAGTCAACACTCTGAATGCAGCCTTCAATACTTGAGCTCTAGTCATATCTCTTGTTTCTTTACCGTCTGCTGTATCTTCTACTTCTTTAGTTGTAGATAACATACCTAACGAATCTAAACATAAGAATAAAGGTCTTCTAACATTTACATCTTCTTGCATATATCTATCTAATATTCTTAATGACTGTGTTCTAAACTCTTGAACCGTTGTAACTGGAACGATAACCATTCTCTCTGGGTCTATACCTCTATCAATCACCATCTGTTTTGTAATTGCACTTTCACTTTCAAAGTATACAACACCACTCTTTGGATTTGCATCTAAGAAGTTTTTAACAATACCCATTAGAAAGAATGTCTTACCTGTTGCACTCTCACCAGCTAATGCAGTTATTTTGTTTGCTGGTAATCCACCATGTATTGAACCAGATAACAATGCGTTAAACACATATGAACCTGTGTCAATAAAACTATCTACATCACCAGCCTCTACTCCGTCTGCAACTAAAGCTGCATATTCATTTCCAGTTGTCTTAATAATATCTTTTAAAAAATCACTCATAATATCTCCTATTGGTTTTTACTATACCAATCTTTTAATGCACTGTCAAGTAATGGTAGATATTCTTTCTTGTCTTTTACAAACTCTTGTACAGTACCATCTTGTGTAACTATTAATATGACAAGTTGATTTATTTCTTGTCCTGTCCTCTCTTCAAACATCTGTGCATAGGCACAAGTCTGTATATAATAGTTTTCAATCCATTCTTCTTTCTTTTCTTTGGTAGATGTTTTGAAATCTATGATAGATAACTTACCCTTATACTCTGCGATACAATCAACTTGTCCAGCAAGTTTTAGTTCATCACTATATAGGCTACTCTCAAGACACCTAATATTATCTACATTACCAAGTATATCTCTCATCTGAACAAACATAGACCATGCAAGAAAGTTATTTGTCTTATGTTTCGCAAACTCATCAGGCCAAGAAAGATGTTGATTGTTTAGATAATCCTCACACATTTTATGTACAGCAGTTCCTCTTGATGCAGCTGTTCTCATAATATAGTTTGCAACATCATTACCTACTCTCTTTCTCCATTCGAATATACCTTCTTTATTTCTTATGGATAATACTGTGGTAACTGATGGATACAACTTTCCATCTGGTGTTTCGTATCCACGACCACCACTAGGTAATGCTTTGTTTCTTTGTATAACTTTAGGAAGTTTTACTTCTAAATGTTTAAATGTCATAATGTAATATATTGTATCAGACGTTTCTCATTCTGTCAACTAATCTTTGAGCCCTATTTGTAACTTGTTTATACCAACGACTGTCAATCATCTCATCTGCAGCCTTGTTCCAATCTTTTGCATCAACGCCTCGTTTCATTCCTTTGAATTTAGATAATCTACCATAACCCATATTGAACATCATGTTTGCAACAATCTGTTGTACTTCTTCTGGTAGTTCATCAAAGTCTTTATATAATAAAGTGCAATCTCTTAATACTGATTGTACGTCTTTATCGAAACATTCCTTGACTCTTTCTTCGGATATGACTGTCCCAATCGGTTCTCCATGTTCCTTATCACTCGGTATAACCAAATGACCAATCCCAAATGTAGCAAGACCAAGATGGTCATTGTAAATTTCATATTTGACTCCTTCGTCAATTTCTAATTGTTTTCTAAGTTTTTCTATATCCATTATTCCATTCCCATACCTAGTTTTGTTTTCTGGATTAAATAGTTTCTTACAAATCCAGAACGAACTATGTCGCCTATATTGAACTCAACACAGTTGAACTCTTGCATCTCTTCTAATATTCTAAGGAAGTCATGCAATCCATTTCTTTCGTTTTGTTTTAATAAATCTGTTTGACTAAAATCACCACAATATATTATTTTAGAATCTTGACCTACCCTTGTAGTGATGGTATCTAACTCGTGAAAGTTTAAGTTTTGACACTCATCAACTATTATGATTGAGTTATCAAAAGTTAGACCTCTTAAAAATGATGTTGATAAAAAATACAAGCTACCTTGATTTTTCAATTTATCATACAACATATTAAATGATTGTTCGTTAGGTTGTTCGAACATAAACTTAACCATATTCTGATATGGTACTTGATATAGTGCAGCTTTATCTTCCTCATCGCCAGGCAAGAAACCTATTTCTCTTGTTGGTATTAATGAACGCACTAATATAACTTTATCATATTTTGTTTGTAAGTTCATCACATCTTGTAATGCAAGATATAATGATACAAAAGTTTTACCCGTTCCAGCACAACCAAAGAGAAACTGATTCTTTCCTTGTTTCCAAGTTTCAAAAACAGTCTTTTGACCTTCTGTAATTGGTTTTACTTTTATTAAATTACTTGAACTTATTTCTTTTTTTTTCTTTGGCATTATCTAATCCTTAATAATATAACTGTGGTAGAGATTTCTCCCTACCACTATGTTGTGTACACGCAACAATTGACGATACACAGTCTATTTATATTAAAACAGTCCTGTTGTTTTATTCTTCTTAAATCTCTTACTTAAATTTTGTCCACCGTCTTTTACCAGACCATGTTTCTTTGCAAGTGTTTTTGCTTTAACAGATGCATTTGTTTTACTACCACCATATCTATCTGCAAGAGCACTATTAGGGTGTTTGTCTGCAATCTTTGAAAAGACTTCTTTCATACCACCATCAGTTTTTGCAGTGACATGGTCACCCACGATTGCAGCTGCAGTGATACCCTTGACCCAATGTGTATTTTCTTTGAGTAACTCTTGTAGTCTATTCCAAGAACAAAACACATCAAATGTTTTTTTCTTCTTAGTGTCTGTAATTATATAAGTCGGCATTAGTGTCCTCTTATACTTCGTAACTCAACTTTATCACCCTTCAAAGATTCAACTTCATTCTTTAGTTGCTCTACTTCTTCTACAAGCTCTTTTATCCTTGTTAAAGATTCATAATAAGATTTTGTTAATTGTTTCATATCTTCTTGCATAATTTGTAATTCACCTACTGTTAAAGTTGCTGTCATTTTTATCTCTTGTTCTGGAGTGCGTCTGACAGATTCACGCAATGCTTTGTCCATTGTTCTTAGAACCATAATTTAATCCTTCAATATACCAATTTGGAATCTGTCTTTTCTTCCAAGTTGCGAATTTGTTCTTCTCGTTTATATAGTAAGACTTGTAACCTTGTATTGGATTGTCTTTTACTTTACAATAGTCTGGCATACATTGAGGCATCTCAGTCGTACTACCATTGATTATAATATTCTTTGGTCTGTTTGTCAAGTACTTTAATCTCTCTAGTGTCTTATGTTTTTTCTCGTATCTGTATTCAAACTCATAACAAGTGCTAACCCACATATCCAATAACCAATCATAATTCTCTGCACATTTTCTAGCCCAGATATTTGATGGGTGATTGACATGACTGGCCTTCATCAGATAAACTTCTCTTTCATCTGGTAACAACCATCTTTTAATTCTTCTACCATTTCTAGTTTCATCATAATAATCTACACCATCTAAAACTCTATGGGTAGTAGATAGTAATTGACAATACTCTATGGTCATTTTACAAACGTGTTTATCACATTGCTCTTGTGCAGATATTTGAGCACTCTCATTTAGATAGAATATATTCATTTTATTAAACACCTCGTCATTCTTTCATCAATGTAACCAAATTTTTTCTTTACTCTTTTTTTAAATTCTTCAACTAACCATTTTTTTGTAGCATCATTGAGTTTTTCTCCCCAATGATTTGTAACTTCATTATATAATGAAGAATGGATTTCTCTTATTTTCCAAAAAGTATTATATGTTCCAACATTTGTTTCTCTTACCCACTTATCTGTTGCTTCATAATCTTTTACATTTGGTTGTTCTAAATGACACGAATGACAGAATAATCTAAAATTAGATGGTTCATCTTTACCCTCTAAAGCATATGGAATAACATGACATTTTTCAAGTGCTGGTTCTTCATGTCCACATCTCCAACAATGAGTAGCCATTTCAGATGCATCAACACCATATCCACATTCACCCCATTTAACATATTTTTGTAAAGTATCACTCCATTCTTCACCAAACATACTATCTTTAGAATTAATATTATCCATTGCCCAATCAATAATTTGTTTGTGGGTAGTTTTTGTGTGAGGTCTTTTATTCATTACTCTTTCTCATCTTTAATTGTATAAAAAATGTGGTCACCTATCTCAGTTGTTCTCTTCTTATGTCTTGCCCAAGATGGTTTTACATAATCTGCATGATACCACAACGCACCATCTGTAATATCAAGTAAACTTATCTTACCTTGTATAATCATCAATGCAAAACTAAACATCTCATCATACTGTTTTATATTTCTAGGTTTATCTGGTTTACCATCACAATACCAACTAAACTGACACCTATGTCTGACAGGGTGAAATGTTCCATCTTTTCTCCAACTCTCTCTATGTGGGCCTTGTCTAACTACCTCACATACAGTGTTAGGGTACATACCACTTGCAACTCTATTCAATACCACATTTGATACTGCAATGATACCAGCTGTACCTTGATTTCGTGCCTCAAAATACATATTGTCTGCAAGACATTTTGCTTGACCTACCTCTTGTAATTGTTCACTGTAATCCTTACCCATATCTATGGGAGTCATTATAAGTAATCCACCTATTATTGATTCAATTATCATTTTCTAACCACCTCTCGAATAAAATCTCTTGTTGTTCGTATGCTTCTTTTTCTTTATCTTCTATGGGTCTTTTATCTTTTCTATAATCTTGTTTCACATGAACCATCTCATGCATAACAGCTGTGATAAAATCATCATCAATCAGATTTTTATTTATCTCAATAAAATGTTGTCGATTATTTTCACCAGACCACTGATAACCATCAACACCACCATCTAACTTACTCAGTAAACTAATGGTAATATCAAGAGTTCGCACTTTAGGAAGTATCTCACCAATACACCACTTTGCAATTTCTTCAGTAAATACTCTTTGTTTTTTAAAAGAACCTTTTACATCAATGATGTTCATAAACCCTGACTTGCAGAATGTTGGTTTTCACATACTTCCCAAAGGTCACTACTTTCCCAACCTAACTCTACAGCTAACTCATCAAAATCACACTCTAACTTATCAATATCATCATTTGATTGACCAGTCATAGTTGCTTGATACTTATTATAGATATCATATGCATCTTGTTTTTTCTTGTTTATATCATTCATTGTTAATTTCATAATAACCTCTCTGTTTAAATTAATCTAATCTACTTGACACATAACATTTGATTCCCCAATCTTGAAGAACCTTTGCGAATGCTTCTGCGTATGCTTCTTTTCTGGTAATGGACTGACCTAACTCAACTCCACCAGCAGGAACATTATATCCACCTTGATATGAAGTATATCCTTTACCTATCTTTTTTAGATAGTTTACAAACTTTCCCCTGGCCGGGCTAATGTTAACGTGAGCAAATCCACACGCACCATCAGCACTATCGTATGTCTGACCAGTGTGTGCATCTTTGAAATACACTGGTGTTGGAACGATTTCCAAACCAGCTTTAAGACCAGCAGTTTCTGCTTGTTTTAGTAACTCACTTACTGTAATTGTTTGTTTACTCATATTAACCTCTCACGTTATTATTAAGTAGTTCATTCTGTAATTCTGAAATCCACATCTTGGCATCTTCAGTATCACCGTTATCAATAGTATCTTTAATCATATCAAGGATAGCTTGAACACCTTGAATACCATTAAGAACTATCTCATCACTGATAAATTTTTCGAATTGAAAACCTAAGTTTTCATTAAATGTCATTGTCATATCAACCTCTCTTTTGTTATTGTTATCAATCTCTTTTCTCATATACCTTATTATACCAAAAAGGGGGAGTCATGTCAACTCCCCCTAAAAAACTTAATAATTTCAATGACTTACACATTATCTAATTTGTACATCACCTTGTAAAACACCGAATCGATTCGTACCGATTATTATTAAGTTCTCCCTATCAGCAAGACTTTGAGGTTGAGGTTGAGAGGCGTCTTGCAGATAGAAACTCATTAATCTATATACTCACTATTTGTAGCAACCATATAATATACACCACCAAACATAAATGCAAGGCCAGTGAAACTCACTAGGAATGATATGGGTAGGGACTCGAACCCTACACCAGTCATAATCATAACTAAACCTATTGTAAATAAAATCATATATCCCCCTCTAATTCTTCTTCTATTCTATCTAAATCTTCTTCTGTCAATTCTTCTTGAATTACTTCTTTCTTATTAGCATTTTCAACTATTTTATTTCGACCCCAATTTGCCACATCTTGGACATCTTGACCTACACCAGCAACTGTTGAGCACCCTGCTACAAAAGTCACTGATAATACTATTGATATAATTTTAATCATATTCACCTCTCTATATTAAGTAGTTAGCACCAGTCCAAGAAACTGAAAAGTTACCTTCTAAGACATTACCTCTTCTACCAGCACCCACCATTGTGTATGTACCGTAACCAGCAGCTTTAAGGATATCACCTTTTTTCAAAAGACCATTAGCACTATCTTCTTTTACGACACCACCCCAGATTGACGATTGATTACCTAATGTTTTGTAAATACCAATGTATTTCTTACCGTCTTTAATAGTCCAACCATTCTTGAACTGTTCTTCCATCTTTGTTCTTATTTCTGTTTTTCCCTCAGAACCATAACTTCTGTTATCACAATAATCTGCGTTTGCAGCCTTGATTAAGTTCTTAATACCGTCTTTGATATCTGTAAATTGTTTTGTTACTTGTTTCATATTAACCTCTCTATTATATTAACGAATCACTTATACTATTATAGTACCAAACTTTGGTGTATTTGTCAAGTCATAAATTCATCTAGTGTATTATTTTTTTTCATAATAGATTCATTATAAACTTCTTCACTTATTTCACAACCAAGATATTGTCTATTTAAATTTTTTGCAATATATGGTACAATACCAGAGCCTGCAAATGGGTCAAAAATTTTGTCATTATCTTTTGATAAATAATTAATCATTAATTTTATAAATTTTTCATTCCATACATATAATTGTAGTGGGCCTTTCATATTTTTCATTTTTACCGTATCATATACTAATATATTTTTAAGAAACTCTCCATTTCTTTTTATAGTACCTTTCTTTGTAAATATTAAACAATGTTGATAATTAAAGTAATACATATCTTTTTTATCCACTGGATAATTTCTAACCATTATCTTATAGTCTTTTAACTTAAATCCATTTCTTGTCATTGCATTATGATAAGTTATATGATTTGTTAATATTTCTCCGTTTATTTTTCTATCTGTTTGTGATATGACAACAAATCCATTTGGTTTTGTAATTCTAGACATTTCATCACAAGCATTATTTTGTAACTCTTGATATTTTGCTATATCTTTTTGAAATGGTGTTTGAGATATATCTGGTAAACTTGTAAAAGTTAAATCTACACAATTATCATCTATCTTAGGAAATACATTAAACGCATCATCATTTACAAATTGATTCCACTTCATCATTTCTTAATCTCCTTCCTATACACCAAAATAATATTTTTTTATTTAAGTCTAAATTATTTAATAACCACTTGTATGCCTTACCTTCGTATATATCATCTAAATAAAAATTGTTTATTTTATACTCAACAACTTTACTATACGCAGTTGTATCTTGATGTAGCTCATAATTAATATTAAATCTTTCTTCATATAGTGGATTTTGATTCAAATATGAGTCTATAAGTTTTCTTCTATCAGGCCCAACTTGAACACCTATAATTCTTTTTACTTTTTTATTATATCTTTTTATACCTTTTAGTATAGAAGAAAACTGAATACCAACACCTAAAGAAACAACTAACGCATCTAATTCATTTGGAATATTTTGCACTTGATATGAATTAGTATCAAACATCAAATCACCGTCACTAAAAATGTGTTTACTAAAATCCATATCAAAATATCCCACCTCTTTTTGTATAGTTTTCATTCTACTTGATACTACATTTTTCATTCCATGTCCAGCGACTATTCGTATATCTCCACCCCATTTTTTTGTTAATTTCATCATAGGTAACTTATCTAAATTTTCTTTCTTTGTACCACCAACTGCAATAATACAAGGAATATTATAATATTTTGCAACTCTACTAATGACTGGCCCAGTAGGTGAATGAACAGATACAGCAGCTATCACACCCTTTGGTTTATGTTTTTTAATAAGATTAATTGTCTGTCTTACCTTTCCACCATTAACATCACCGTAAGGACAAAATAAATCATCTCTTTTAAATAAAATTTCATTGTGTTTTTCTATTGGTGTTAAATTCATAATAAACCTCTTAAATACTCATTTGATTCAAAATCAATTACTAGATGAGTTCTAACACTATCTCCGTTGTTTACAGCTCTATGTGGTTTTCTTACATCAAGATACCAACTCTCTCCAACTTTCATATTTACCTTTTTATTTTTACCATTACAATCCCACTGTTCAAATATTACATTATTATTAGTTACTATTGGAATATGAACTCTCATTAACTTACCATTCATTATGCCTGCATCTGGGTCAACTTGGTCTGTATGTCTTTGTAATTCACCACCTTTAGATTTTAAATTCATAAATCTTATTCTATGTGGCACTGATTTAAAATTTTTGATTATAATTTCAACTTCTGGAAAATCCTTTCTTAATACTGTATCTCTTAATTTAAATTCTATATCTTTATTTTCATTCTTCCATTTTTTATTCATTTCATCTGGTTTTGTTATAAAACTAAAATCCTCTGTGTATCCTCTCAAAGAAATTGCACTCCAAGATTTTCCTTTATTATAATTAGAATAATGATTTGTAAAGTGTATATTTTTTTCATTTAGTTTTAACAAAATAGAATTACAAAGTTTAGAAAAATCTGGTACATTAAATTTTTTTAAAATATAATGCTCTTCTTTAATAATTTTATTAAGTTCAGGAAACTCTCTCTCACCAAATATTGTAGGTTTTCCTTTAAAATATACACCAAGAACATCTCCGAATGTATTTATTTTTACACCAATTTTTTTGAAACCACAAATATCAACTATATTTTTATCTTCATCATCTTCTTCGTGAACATATAAAAAAGTATTTTCTTCGTAAGATTTTATTTTTTCTATTATCTTATTTTTATCTTTGTAGGAAATTTTATTAATAACTCTTTCACCAGGCTCAATCGAACTAATAATTATATCATACCCAGAATACATTTTTATTTTCGATTTAACTTTATAAATCTTCGTATATATTGCGTAATCCTCTGTATAATCATACATTTTTGCGTCAATTACACTTGCAATACTATTTTTCTTCATTTGTAAGAATGGAGAAAGTGTTTTTTCATTATAACCTATCCACATTTTTTCCAACTCTAATAATTTTTCTAACTCTATACCTTTTTGCCAAGTTTTCATTACAAAAAGTCCTCTAATGTTCCTCTTTTAGTATGTTTAAATATATCCGTATTTTTATTCTTTGCAAAGTACCAGACATTTTCTATGTATATCTTATTCATAAACTCGTCCATCTTTTGTTTATCAAAGTTACCTTCCTCATCTTTGAATACAGCAGCTCCTTGAGGTCTTTGCATTATTCTCATTCCTATCTGACCCATAAAATTATCTTTCAACATATCCACAAGTTCATCACCAGAACGATACCTTTTACTCTTTATCTTTGGGTCAAGTATGTTTATCAACATTACACCTTTATCACTTAAGGAATTAAATGTCTTTTGTGACACAGGTAAATAAAAATCATCTCTCCATTTTTCATATTCATTGAACTTGAACCAAGACTGCAGCTCTTGTTTATCACCACCCTCATTGTATCTCTCTGTAGAAAAATATGGAGGACTTGTAAACGCACAGTCAACATTTTTAATCTCGTCCCAAGGCAAGTCTTCTGCACCACAGTTGTAAATTTGTGTTGTCTTTTTACCACCTGTTAATTTATCATAAAACTTTATCATTTTTTTATATCTTGCAAATGTACTTGGATTTGGGTCACAACCAATATAATGTGTTGCACTAGAGGCATAAAACGCAGTAAGTCTATCACCCCAACCCATAGAGGTATCTAATACAGTTTTTGCATCAGACATTTCATATATGACTTTTGCAACAATAGGTTTAAACTGTGTTGCAATATAAGTTCCAAGTCTGAAAGCCATTATAAAAATTCTACCATTCAACTCTTGCGTATCATTCACACCACGAAAGATAGGCCCAAACGCACCCCAAAGATTATCACAATCATTCCATCTTTGGACAGGTGATTTATATCCATAAGAACCACACGCTAGTCGTAAGTCATTCATAAAAGAATCACTAACATAATTAAATTTAGGTGATGCTTCAATAACACCTAATCCATATTTACTATATGGATATTTGTAATCATCATACTTTTCAATCACTCTATCATTCTTTGATGTTGTAAAAAAATCAGTAAAGTCAGCTTTTATTAATTTGTGAAAAGTATCAACTACTCTTTTCTGGTCAAACTCGTGAAAAGGAAATGGTGGTTTTTCTTTTGTGATATATTCTGCAAGAGTTGTACGAAAATCCTCTTTACCAAACTTATCAACTGTTGCAACAAATTGACTTCTATTCATCACTGGTAATCCATTTGAATTACAACTTTGTTTTAGTATTTGATATAACTCTTCATTCATCATAAGAAATCCAATAAGTTACCCTGTGTTCCAAACGATTTATCTATATTCCACGATATTTTATCTGTAATAAATTTAAGGGGTTCAACAAAACTCTTTTCATACTGTACATTATAGTCTATTAGAGAGTGTATGTCAAGTTCTTTTGGTAACTTAGTTATAAAGGTCATGGCTGTACATTGATACTTGTTTGGTAGTTTTAGATTGAGAAACTTAATCTTATCACCCTCTTGAATAAATGGATACTTGTGTCCTAGTTTCTTTTGTTTGACAAGATGATTATACAGTATTGCACCCTTCACATGAATAGGAGCACCCTTGTTGAATAGGTTTGCACTATTAGACCATTTACTTAATCCATTCACACTTCTTGGATATGCAATTTCTTCTGGTGGTAAATCCATAAACTCTTTCCTAAAATCTTGTATGAATGTATTTAGCATTTTCTCATCACCAGACATAATTATTTTTATACCTTCTTTGAGTTTCTTACGACAAGGAGCAGGAGTAGAACTTTTGATAGCCTCGATACCCATAAGTTTAAGTTGTGGTTCTTTGTATCGAACACCTTCGATATCCCACGCATTAAGAATGTATCTTTTCTTTGCAGTCCAGATTGCTTTGTCTGCAATCACTTCTCGTTTCATATTCATTCTTTGGGAATGACAGTTGAGATATTCAGACAAATCTTGATAACTTTTATCAATAAAAGGTTCAATCTTTTCCTTAGCGATAGTGTCCAAGAAGTCGGTAATCTTTCCAACATCTGACTGTGATTTAAACACTTTATTAACAAGTCTGTCAAATGTAATGTACACCGAATCGGTATCACTTGCAACCACGAAATCTTCATCAGTAGTACCCAAAGTCTTATTGAGATACCTATTAAGAGCAAACTCAATCCAGCGAATAGATAACTGACCACTCGTAGTAATACCTTCAGCAATGAGTAAATTGAAATACCTAAAGTATGCATTACCGATAGCACCATACGCAGAGTTGAGTGAAATCTTTTTAGCCATTTGAATATTGTTGTATTTTGAAATGTCTTTGAGTAGTTTTTTATCTTTAGTGTTTTCATATTCTTGTTTAGCCTCCAACATCTTTCTTTTGTATTCAGTTCTGGTATTATACATATCTTCCATAAGTTGTGGAAGAAAACCTTTCTTGTCAGTTCTGAATATTGCACCGTTAGGTGTCATAGTATGATTCTTATCTAACTTACTTGTATCAAACTCTTTATGTAGTAGTTTATCTACCTTCATATTAGGAACTTTGTTTTGTGATACAAGTGTTTCTGTTGATATATTATATTGCATAATCAGATGTGGATATAGAGAGTTCAAGTCAAATGACATCACCCACTTATGCATACCCACGATAGGGTCTTTCACATAAGCACCCTCAAACTTCTCAGATTTAGATGAACTGATTCTTTGAGGGACAACAATGTTTTTCTTTCTGAGATAGTTGTAAATAATAATATCCCAATACTTTGTTGTACCAAGAACGTCCATATAGTTTGTTTTAGAATCATAAGCCATAGTGAGTGCAAGCTCGATTAATTTCATCTTATCTTCAAGTTTGTCCACTAACTCCACATCTGTGATATTGTATTCGATAAAGGATTGATAGTCTTTCTGATACCACTCACTAAATGTATCATAAGGATTACCTTCTTTTCTTTCACCAAGTTCTACAAATGCAATATGGTCAAGAGTATATTTCTCTTGGTTTGTATAAGTAAACTTACGATATAGGTCAAAGTAATCTAATGCAGACACACCTTGAATATCAATCACTTGATGATTTCTACCCATCATGTAAACTTCTTTGGAATATACATTACGCCAAGGCGATAGTCTTTTTACTTCTTTGTCATCATATAGTTTTACAATACGATTGTGTAAATAAGGAATATCAAAGAACTCAGTATTCCAGCCCGTAATCACATCTGGTTGGTTCTTCTCCCAAAACTTTAGAAACTCTTGTATAAGATGTTTTTCATCTCTACACTCTACATAACCAACATCATCACGATTGTTTTTAAATTCACCGATACCCCAAACCATAATGTGTTTGTTCTGATGATTTTTGATTGTAATAGAAAGTAAAGGTTCAGCTGCATCTCTAGGATTAGGAAAACCATTTTCACATTGAACCTCAATATCCATAGTAACAATAAGTATCTGGTCAATATCCCAGTTTACTGTATTAGGATAAGTATCTGCAATATAGCTATATGCGTGAAGTGTATTACCAAATATAAGATGTTTTTGATTTTCATAAGATTGTAACCATTCGTTACATTCTTTCATAGTTTCATGTTTGACAGGAGTCACAAATCGACCATCAAGACTTTTATGGCTTGTCGGTTTACCAACTCTCATATACATGGTAGGCGAATACTTTACTTTACGATTCGACCTCTCACCATTATTGACTTCTCTTATAAGAAGGTTGTTACCGTATCTAACGACATTTGTATAAAACTTCATAATATAAATTTACCATAATAAAAGGGGTTTGTCAAGAAAGTATATCAATTATCCTCTTGGTCAAATCTCTGAACCAATCTGCACCATGACCTCTGGTTGTTTCTGCAGCTGTACCTATTCGAATACCAGATGTTTCTACAAAACTTCTAGGGTCATTTGGTATTCCATTTTTGTTTACAGTTATTCCATTATCTTCTAGTAAATCTGCAGCTTCTCTACCAGAGTATTTCTTATCACTTAAATCAACCAACATCAAGTGACTATCTGTACCACCAGTCAATACATTAAATCCATTATCCATAAACACTTCACTCATAACTTGTGCGTTATCTATGACTTGTTTGATGTATTGTATAAAGTCTGTGGTATTTGCTTCTTTGAATGCTTGTGCTTTAGACGCAATCATATTCATTAGTGGGCCACCTTGAGTGCCGGGAAATATCGCAGAGTTTAGTTTCTTTGTGTACTCATCATTATTCCATAGTATAATACCACCTCTTGGGCCTCGTAATGTTTTATGTGTGGTAGAAGTAACTACATCTGCATAATGTACTGGATTAGTATAATGTCCACCAGCAATCAATCCAGAGTAATGTGCCATATCACATAACAGTATTGCACCGACTTCATCTGCAATAACTTTAAACTTACTCCAATCTATTAGTCTGGAATATGCACTTGCACCAGCAACAATCATTTTAGGTTTAAGTTTCTTTGCTTGGTCTTCAATCACATTATAGTCTAACCAACCTTCATCATTGACACCATAGTAATGTGCATCAAATATCTTACCAGATATGTTTGGTTTAGAACCATGACTTAAATGTCCACCAGATGCTAAGTCCATTCCAAGAATAGTATCGTTTGGTTTTAGAAATGCTTGATAGACAGCTGTGTTTGCGTTTGCACCACAATGTGGTTGAACATTTGCATGAGAACAGTAATATAGTTTTTTGACCTCATCTATTGCAAGTTGTTCTACTTCGTCCATGTACTCACAACCATTGTAATATCTCTTACTTGGATATCCTTCTGCATACTTGTTTGTGAATACTGAACCACACAAATCCATTACAGCTTGACTTGCAAAGTTTTCACTTGCAATTAGTTCTACTGTAGTTTCTTGTCTTTTGATTTCTTTAAGTAGTATATCTTTTACTTGTTTGTCCATCTACAACTTAAGTGCCATCTGAACGTCTTCGTTTAATAGTTCTTGACTACTGTCGAAGTGATTATTAATTACACCTAATTTATCTTCTGCTTCTGCAATCTTTCCAAGATGTACATCTAGTTCTTCTAGGAATTTTGAATGTTCTGGAATAGAGGTTGGATTATTTAACATAACTTTAATGTTTACTTTTCCCTCTTCAATCTCAGCTTCGTATTTCTTTTTTAATGCGTCTAATATTATACTCATAGTTTTCTCCAGTTTTCTCTATTTTTAAATGTTTCAATAACTTTTTTGTGAATGTTAACATTATTTAATTCACTTATGTGTGTGGTGCCAGGCGAACTATTTACCTCTATAAAATATGGTGACTCTTTTTCTCTATCCTTTGATGGTATAAAATCTACTCCTACCCACATTCCGTCAACTTCTTTTGCAACTTTTATACACTCACTCTTTTCTAATTCTGTGAGTTCTATTTTTTCTGGTTCATTACCCTGACTTATATTACTTCTAAAATCTCCAGTAATGATTGGTCTTTTTAATTGTCCAACCACTTCACCATTTAAAACCATGGCTCTAACATCATAAGGTGTTTTTATATACTCTTGTATTACCATTCTCACATTTTCATCTATCTTATTAATTAACTGCATAGTTGAGAGTAATGCTTGTTTTGAGTCTATAAAAATAACACCAACTCCCTGTGTACCAGACGCACTCTTTAATATCATAGGATATTTGCCTCCAATATTTTTTATTGGTGTGTCAAGATTTTCTATATGTGATATTAAATCAGTTTTGGGTTGTCTAAAACCACTTCTTTCTAATGCAACATAATTAAACCATTTATCATCACATATCATATGACAATACCTTGAGTTAACAGTTTTTACACCATGTAACCTTAATTGTTCTAGTAAGTGATATCCTCTACCTATTGCAACTCTAACAAAACAAATAGTGTTCTCTGGTGAAATTTCAAAACCCTCTTTGTCGTGTATTATTTTTTTATCTGAATTTTTAGTCGTGGTCGCAGATACAACTTTTCCCTCTTCAACTGAAAAGTTATGAGCAACTAGGCTACCTTTTCCATTAAGTGTAAGATACCCCCCATCAACATTCAACTGATAGGTATCATTTATACCTAATTTTTTTGCCTCTGCAACCATCAAATCACCAGTTTTATTAGGGTCATCTGGTGTATGATGAATTAAATTTACAAACCTATAAGGTTGTTCATTCTTCTGTTCTGAAATAAAGTCGGAAAATTTATCCACTGTTAGTCCTCTTTCTTTTTGCCAATATTATACTTTGTTTCTAATGTCCATTCGTCTTTATCTTTAAATGCTAATATCTTAATCTGACTCAGAGGAGCTGCAGGCTCCATACTTCCTTTTACTTCTACTAGATTCCAATCATTTAATAATTTTGCGATTGTGTTTCTTCTTGCAATATCATTCTCTGATAGATTTGTTTCTTTACCATCTAATGCAAATAGTTCTTTGAAATGTACGATATAGTACTTACCTTGCTTGTGCAGTATATGACAAGACTGATATAACTTTTTTTCTTTTCTGGAGGCAACACCTATACGAGATAGTGTTTCTCTTACCTTAAGGAAATCGTCTGGTTCTTTTAATACAACTTCCAACATTTGGTCTTGCGACCAATTAATAGTTTTTTCCATGTCTTCCACCTTTATTCAATTTCTTCTTTATATATTTAATCTGTTCATTATTAAGTATGGTGAGTGCAGACCTAGCCTTTTCATTACTATATCCATAATACTCTTTTACATACTCTATATCACTTATCTTCTTAGCTTTCTGCCAAGGAGAATATCTATTCATTCTTCTAAGACTATTTATCAAAAAATCAAACTGAAGTTTATTGTCTAGGTGTGAAAGTCCGTTGACTTCATTAACAATTAAACAAGTTTGCATATCAGATGGTGCAAGACATTTATTTACAATATAGGCTGGGTATTTCTTTTCCCAGACTTCATCTTCAGTATCCATCAGTTTTTCTTTAGACTGATTGATTGCTTTTAGATATTCTTTTAATTCATAACTCATTTGAATTTCACCGTAGACATTAATTCAGTCATACAAGCCAACATATTTATTTCTTGGTCTGCAACGAATGCCGACTGGTAAGAATATTTTCCAATGAGGAGAACAGCATGAGGAATAGTACTACCATCAAGATAATCATACAAAGAATCATAAACAAGACGGTACATACGATTTGGGTCATTATCCAAATTATTAACAATCCACTTTCTAACAACTGTGAACTCTTTCTTTTTAAGTGCGTCCATAAGTTCATTTATACTTACCTCCGATAAATTAACAAGTATTCCAGAATCTATTTGACCAGAAGCAGAATACTTTTGCATTTCATTTAGAGTTCTTCTCCAATCTGGAAAGTATTTATTAATCAGTTCTGCAACAACCTTTTCATCATATTTAATAGACTCTTGCTCAAGTATATTCTTTACTCTTTTAAAGAACGCATTTGCAAGTTGTGGTTTTTCTTTTTTTGTTATTTTAAAATCAATACTACCACATCTAGAGTGCAATGGTTCAATTAATCTGTTCTTGTAATTACAAGTAAGAATAAAACCACAGTTCTTATGAAACTCTTCCATGAACCCACGAAGTGCAGGCTGTGTTGATTGAGGATTAAGATAGTCAGACTCATCTAAGATTAAATACTTACGACCACCTTCAAGAGAACTTGTAGATGCAAAGTTTTTAATCTTAGTTCTGAGAACATCAATACCAGATTCTTCAGAACCGTTTATCATCATTGATGTTGCACCTATCTCATTTATCATAGCATTTGCAACTGTAGTTTTACCTACACCAGCACCACCAGATAAAATAAGATTAGGTATCTTTTTATCTTTGACAAACTGTTTAAAAGTTTGTTTTAGATTACTTGGGAGTATGCACTCGTCTACCTTCGTTGGACGGTACTTCTCCACCCAGAGAAACTTTTCCATGTATGTTCCCCCTACGCAGAATATGTTGATTCTGGTTCAAGTGCAATCCAGTATTGTGTCTTTCCATTTTTAAAAGTACTGATGTTCTTAGATGAAACAGTTACATCATAAGAGCCTGGTATCAGTTTTAAGTTCTCTGTTTTGAAATAAAACTTATATGTTCCACTACCTTGTGCATTAACATTTGTTGAATAACAGTTTCCACTGTCGTTCTTTTTATCTCTTACAGTAAGTTTGTTGTTTTCTAAAAGTAAGTCTGGTGCTCCAATCATACCAGCTGACTTTGATAGTTTAGATAACATCACATCATCTAAAGTAAATTTTACTTCTTCACTAGGCATAGCAATATCTTTACTTGGTGTTGTTACAACACTTGGGTCACTATACATATACTCTAACGAATCACCACTACTACCATTCTCTTCAGTAATGACAACACTTGTATCTTTAAATGAAAGTATTGGTTCTTTAAACAAAGATAGACAACCTAAAAATTCATTCAAGTCATAGATTGCAACTTGTTTAGGAAATGTTTCTTCTACCTGAGCCTTTGCAACAATATTCTTCATTGCAGACATTGTCTTGATTTCGTTACCTTCTTTAATCACTAGGTTTTGATTTATAGACGCAAAGTTCTTTAGAACTTGCACTGTATTATTACTTAACTTCATTCACTTTCTCCATTATTTAAATGCATTGCGATTATACCATAATGTATAACCTTTAATAAGTCTGCTCTATTTTTACCATTCTTCTTTCCATATCGTTGAGCATACTTTAAAATATTACCGATACAGAAACCTTCTCCATGTCCAGAGTCTATAATAAACTCTGTCGCTTGAAACTTATTCTTATTATAGTGACCTTCGTAGGTTTTGTCAATATGTTTCTTTATTTCTTTTATAATCTTGTCTTCATCAAATTTGTACATAATATTATCTCTTTACGTTTTTAAGTGGGTTATCTCCTACTGCTCTTTTCGCACCTATCGAACCAAACTGTTTTCCAACTTCTGGTGAGTCGTGTATGTTAAAGTTTGCAGATAAAGTTCTTCTTTCTCCTTCACCAGAGAATGGCCATACCATGTGTTGTAACCAACAAGGAAACATAACTAGTAGACCTTCTCTTGGTCTTACAACGTGTTGTGTCTGTTCTCTTAGTTGATACAAATCTTTCATTGTATGAGCACCCCAAGAAAACTGTGTCCAACCATCAATAATACCAGATGCATTTTCCAAACTAGGAACATCTACTTCTGGTTTACTACTGATACACTCTGGAACTTTTAAGTAGAATATACAAGATAGTCCAGAACCAGTGTGAACGCCATGGTCGTGTAAAGGATTGTAATCTCCAGCATAACTGTGAACAGTCCAAGCCTCAAAACATTCTACTGATGACATTCTACCATAAGGTTTTTGTATAAACGATTTACCCAAGTTTTCTAAGACTTGTTTAAATTGCACACCAGTTTCATGGTCTTTCAATGGAAAGTCAAGTTGTGCAGATTTTTCTGTTTTCAACTGACCTACTAGTCGATTAGAATAATCTTCATTCTTTTCTGTAACGACAGTATCAATATATTCATTTATTTCTTCTACAAATACTTTTGGAAACTCTACTTCTAACCATTTTACAGCAGGCATAGTTTTCAATTTGATATTTGCTTGAAAGTCTTTTTCTGATAAATCAGTTCTAGCCTTTCTCACAGTTTGTCTACCCATTGAATAAGGTTGTTCTTTGTTAGATGATTTTCTATCATCTAGTTGTTTTGATAAATCACTCAGTCCCATCTAATAAATCCTTATAAATGTATGCTGGGTCAGTTACACTATATGGGTCATCTGGACAATTATCCATTTTACCTTCTTCTACCCAAGTCTTTTTAACTACACCATCATTGATTAGAGCTGCATATCTCCAAGAACGATATCCAAAACCTAGATTATCTTTCTTGACAATCATTCCCATTTGTCTAGTAAAATCACCAGAACCATCTGGTATAACTTTTACATTTTTTAATTCTTGGTTTTTTGCCCATGCATTCATTACAAACGAATCATTCACAGACATACAGTAAATTGCATCAATACCTAACTCTTTAAAATCATCATACATCTTTTCAAAGTTTGGTAATTGATATGTTGAACAAGTTGGTGTAAAGGCGCCAGGCAATGAAAATAAAATTACTTTCTTACCTTTGAAGTAATCATCAGTTGTTACATCTTTCCAATCAAAGTTTCCTTCATCATCTTTCACTCTAGTTTTAAATGTAATATTTGGTGTTTTAAAACCGTCCATAATTATTCCTCTCTAGTTTTTCTGTAGTGGTCACCACTTAATTTTTCTGTTGGTGACACGTTCATGTTACAAGAGAATGTTCTTCTTTCTCCTTCTCCAAAAAATGGCATTACACCATGTCGTAACCAAGCTGGGAACATTAACATTGTTCCAACTTCTGGTTTCACATATTCTTCTGTGATAGGTCTTAGTATGTTTATATCTCTCATACCATTTACACCCCAAGTTAAATAAGTAAATCCATCAACTGCACCAGATGATTCGTTTAATCCTTCAAAGTGTTCTGCTGGGTTACCTAACTTTTCAATCTGTGGTGGAACTTTCAAGTATAGAATACAAGATAGTCCCATAGGTGTTTTAGTGCCGTGGTCGTGTACTGGGTTGTAATCACCTTCGTAACTGTGAACCGTCCACATAGATTGCATTTCAATCTCAGACCTAATACCAACAACTCTGTCGATATACTCACTACCTAGCCTTGTGATAACATCACTGAACTGTTTACCTACACCCTCATCATTATGTGGGAAGTGTAATTGTGCAGACCTTTTGTCGTGACTGATTTGTCCAACTAATCCTTTTGAATAATCTTTGTTAGAAGGTATGATTGTGTTATCGATATGTTCATTGATTTCAGATATTACATCATCTGGTATTTGTATTCTCATTATATTTACTGCAAGTTTAGGACGCATTGCAACTTGTAGACCGCCTGGATTTGTACTACCGTCTTTAGATATATCTTCACTTTGTGGTTGTGGTTGTTCTGGTTGTGTAGTTTCTTCTCTTTCTTTTTCTGCGTGTGGGTTGATATATTCTGGGTGAAAAGAGTTTGTTTTTGGTAATTCATTTAACTTACCCTCTTTATCAAATTTATCATATTCTTGTTGGTCAAATTGTGTTTTCATTTTACGAGCTCTCTTTTCAAGAAACTTAATTTTTAATTCTTCTGGAGTTGCTTCTGGGTGAGCTTTCTTTGCAAGCATCATATTTTTAGTTCTTGCTTTACTCTCTGAAACAAAGTTATCAAAGTCATTCATAATCCTTTCATTCACTTCATCTGAATCGTGTGGATTATGATACTTTTGATTTGCGTCTTTTAAATCTATTGTAGTATTTTCTGTTGTTTCAGTTTTAGGTTGTGGTTGAGAACTCATCTCTGCAGCTCTATTTTGTGCGTTGATAAATTCTTTTCTGGGCATCAGATTGTATGCGTCTTCACTCACTTCACTCTCCTTCATTAAATCAATTTTCTGTTGTTTTACTTTATTACCATCTACTAACATATTATTTAGGTCACCGATAGTAAAAATCTTTTCTTCTTTTTTTGTTGTTCTTGTTCCATCATTAGTTAATCTGTCAACACCAATTCCTTCTGGAACATAATCAAACATATCAAGCCAACGACCATCTTTGTTTCGTAGTCTAGTATGAACTACACCTTCCTCAATCTTATCATTTTGAGAAACAAATTCTTCTGGTTTTAATTTTACTTTTTTCTTTTTTTCACTCATAGTAGTAACCATAACATAAGAGAGGGGTTGTTGTCAACCCCTCTCTCTCAAAAAAACTTAGGTTAGTTTGCGTATGCGAACTTTGTACCTAAAACCTCTGCAACACCAGCTGCAATGATTGTATCGTAAGACACATTCTTGATAGAATTAATCTTTGCAACACCAGCTTTTAAGATGGCTGCAGAAGGTTTACCAATTTTGTAAAAGGTATTTCCCTTTGCATTTTTGTTTGCATAGACTACATAACCATCTCTTCTGATGGTGTCTATCATGGCTCTAGGTGACTTTAAACCGTAAGTAGTTTTTAGTTGATTCCAAGTCACATTACTGCCCTTAGTTAGAAGATTTAAAATCTTCGCTTTTTTAGTAAGTTTTTTATACATAATATCTCCATAGTGTATAAGGTTAATAAACAATTAAGTACCATTACTTAATCGCTATTGTACGAGGTTTTTTCTCCTCTGGTACAATTCTTTCAAGGTCAATGGTTAATAAACCATTTTCTAACTTCGCACCCTTTACTTGTATATCATCTGCAATAGAGAACCTCTTTTCAAACTTTCTATATGAGATTCCTCTATGCACAATATCTTCATCTTCAGAGTTTTCCTTGATTGACTTTACAGTAATTATACCATCTGCAACTTCAACATCAATATCTTTTTTACCGAAACCAGCTACTGCAAGTTCGATTTCATAAAGATACTCACTCTTCTTTTTGATATTGTAGGGTGGGTAGTTAGACCCATGTCCTGCTTCAATAGCATCATTCAATCGATTAAAGACTGAATCATATCCTACTGAAAACGGTGTTAGTGAATTTAAATTGTCGAATAGACTTATAGATTTGCTTACCATGATTATTTCTCCTTATTAAGCAAGATTAAACGAAGACCCTTTATGGCGTCTTCTATATTATATATAGGGATTGACAAGTCAAATGTCAACCCCTTTACACAATTTTTTTTAGAAATCATTTTCGTCATCTACGATTTCCTTAGTAACTTCTTCTTCCTCTTTGTTTTCTGCAAGAGGGTCAACACCAGCATCAATCTTTGAATACAAATCAAGAAATGATTCTTTGGTATCAGTGTCAAACCTTGAAACACAAAGTTCGATTGACTTCATTTTATCTTTGAAGATTGCGAAGGCTTTTACAATGTGGTCTAACCTTCTGGTTGATATCACTTCGTCAATACCACCGTCATAGAAAGTCTTTCTAATAACTTCTGACCACTGAACTAAGTTGGTTGCAAACTTCTCATCTACTGAACCATACTTTTTCATAGACCCAAGAACAATCTTTTTCTCTACTGAGTTTGAAGCATATGGTTGTTCGATAGTCACTGCAAATCTCTCAAGAAATGCTTCGTTAAGAATATTAGTTCCTATGAACCTACCGTCCTCTGAACCTTTACCCTTAGTATTGGCAGTTGCCATTACATTGAAACCATCTTTAGGAGTAATCCACTTATTTACTTTTTTAAGATAAACACCTTTACCCTCAAGAACTGGTTGTAAACACATTAACTTGTTTGAACCTAAGTCACACTCATCTAATAAAAGAGTACAACCTCTTTGCATAGCTTCGATAACTGGGCCAGGAACGTATTTAGTTTCACCGTTAACTAATCTGAAACCACCAAGTAAATCGTCCTCATCAGTTTCGATTGTAATGTTAACCCTAATCAACTCTTTTTTAAGTTCTGCATGAACTTGTTCAATCATAAGAGTTTTACCGTTACCAGATAATCCAGTAACAAAAACTGGATAAAACATTTTAGACTTAACTACTTGTTTGATTGTAGAGTGATGACCCCACGCAACGAAACCGTCAAACGCAGAGGGAACTAAATTTTGTATATCACTACCCATAATTAAATTAACTGTTGAGTTGTCTTGAACTGTTTTCTCAACTGCTTTCTTGACAACCTCTTTGACAGTATTAGTCTTAGTAACAACTGCAACATCTGATTTAGAAGTATCCACTGACTCTAATTTAATCTTATCAGTACCAGCAGACATACCAGCTTGAACCAAATGACCATAACCAAATCCCATGATACCAAGACTTTTAAAAATCTCTTTACATTTTGATTTAGAAATGATTGCATTTTTACCATACTGTTTAGTCGCTTCAATCAGAAACTTATCTTTTGCTTTCATTTTCAACCTCATTATTAATTAACATACCTTATTGTACCAACTTTTTCTTATGTTGTCAAGGGGGGTATGTAACCCCTTGTTTTTACTATGTTTTTTTGTCATCATATAATTTAAATGTTTTTACAATAAACGAATCGATTCGTTTAAGCAACTTGAGCAATGAACTTGTTAAGTAACTGTCTATTAAGAACTTTACTCTTTGAGAACTTTGCAAAGGCTCTTTTTAAATCACCAGTTTTTGCATTCTCTTTAACTTGGATACCGTCCTCAGCACTTTCGTCATCACTAGGAACTGAAGGTAAAATGTAATACTCATCATATCCAGCAGTCTTACAAACTAGAACTTTGTTTGTTCTCAATTCTTTTTGATACTTTCTAAGAGTATCCATATCGTCCCAGTGAAGACCCATTTTATCTTGAATAATTTCTCTTCTTACAACACCCCTTGTACCAGACCCAGCAACAAAGAAACCTAATATGTTAGACTCTGGTATTCTTTTCTTAAGTAACTCAAGTAAAGTAATTGTTTGATTATCACCTTTATATCTAGATGTTTTTTTAATAGGAGTAACAGTTGTATTTGTTACTTTGTCTGTGATGTAAGCATCTTTATCAAAGGAGTAATGAGATAATCTTTCTCCAGAAATCTTTCTACTAATATTGTGACTTACACCGTCAGTTAAAAACACTGCATTTACTTTTTGAATACCGTTATCATTCTTGAACTTTGGAATGATTGACATTGCAGCTACAATCGCATGGTTAAGAGGAGTACCACCTAACTGAAGTCTATATGGTGGAGTAGCAGGATAACTATAATCTCTACTGTAACTTCTAGACCCACCGTAATAACTACCTATCATATACCAATAATGCATCATATCAGCTGTTTCATTTTTTCTCATCTTATCTGAGAACATCTCAATTAATCTGAAACCAGAAACATCTAAGTCAGACTTGTTATCTGGATTTTGAGTAACTTTAGTACCCTCTGAATCAATACCAGAATAACTAGAAGGTTTTACATAACAATCACTAAATGCATACACTCTATAAGGTATCTTAACTCTATCACAAAACCAAACTAAATTGAATAACTGTTTTAGAGTTTGTGTTAAATTGTGTTGCATTGACCCAGACCAATCAAAGAACATAACTAGTCCATGATTAGTAGCACCAGGCAATGTAGTAACTTTTGCGAACAAATCCTCGTTGAACTGATAAGTATGTAACGCACCCATATTTAAAGTACCAGTCTTAGAAACACTAGCTCTCTTATATAAGTCAGCAGACTTTTTCATTTCGAACTCTTTTACCATGTAAGAAACAACTTTCTTACTATCCATTTGAAACTTAGTTATCTCAGACTTTGTTTTAGAAATAAATTTAGAACAATTGTCTATATCAGTATAATGTTTTTTACACTGTTCTAGAACTGATTTGTAACTAACAATTACTTTATCATTTACTTTTGGAATAGTCGCATAAACTCTATCTTTTGCATCTTTATCCATTGCATCATCAAGTGACTTATCAAATGACAAATCAGTAGTAGCTCTGTGTTTGTACTCAGACCCACCTTGAATACCACCGTTTACTTCAACTTCTTTTTCTTCTGCATTCTTATCATCATCAGACTCTTGAGAACTAGAACTTTGAGTTTCTTCTTGACTCTCATCAGACTTATCATCAGAACTTTGAGTTTCAGTATCATCAGAATTGTCATCTGAATTATCATCAGAACTATCGGAGCTTTGACTTTGTTGTTCTTCTTCTTGATTTTGAGACTCTTCATTCTCATCAGTGAAATCCATAAGACCTTGAGCAATATCTAATACCTCGTCCTCAGTCTTTACATTTGCAACTTTATCTACCCATGTTTGCTCGACAGAAGAGAATGGAACATTATCCATTCCCTTGAAATGAAGATTGATTCTGTCGGCAAGGTTGAGTTCATTTAAATCTTTGTTGTCTACTCCAAAGAAATCTTTGGAAATTAATTCTTTGTAACCTTTAGTAAAACAAGACCTAGTACCTAGATACTTATCTTGAACCATTTTTTCTATTCTTGCATCTTCGATAATATTAACATAAGACTTGTCAATCTTTCTCTCAATCATCTTTGTTAATAAATCTTTTGAGGTATATAATGCGTGACCAATCTCGTGGCATATGAATAAATCAGAGATATCTTTTGACATCTCTTCCTTCCAAAGTGGAAGTATCAATTCTCTAGTTTCAACATTAAAGGCAGCAGTCTTAGTTTTTTTATGGACTACCGAGATATCCTCTTCTGAAAGTAACTTTGCGATAATTGATTTTTTTGACATATTTTGTAACCTCATTTGTTATACCCCTAGTATACACCTTTGAACAGCAATGTCAACCCCACCTAAAAAACGTAATAAAAACAATGACTTACGTACTATCACGTTTTGACGTAGTTAGTTTTTATTGCGAATCACTTCGTGGGAATAATTTTGAAATCACCTCTGCACAAGCCTTCGCAATTTCCATATGTTCTTTTTGCGTACCGTTTGCAGACCTCAAGTCTATATAGTGAACCCATGAACGAAGTGTACCATTCATATATAACCTAGTCTTAGTCAATCCCTCTGGTAGTATTTTTCGTGCAACCTCTTTTGCAATACCCATTTTGATTGCTTTATGGTATTCTTTATTTGCAAGTTCAATCACTTGTCTTTGTGATTCTTCCCAGAGTATTTGAACCTCTTTACTGTCAGTTTCTATAGAGTTCTGTCTATTCTTTGTATCTTGCATTCTAGCTTCTGAATATTCGAACATATCTCCCATTTCTGATACATTTGCATATCTTTGACTAAACTCTTGAAAACTAAACGACCTATGACGTACTATCTGGTGTGCTATATCTCTGGTGGTGTTAATCTCTAAACACGCATTGACCATCTCTAAAGGTGACCAATGTTGGTGTTTAATTAGGTATTTCACCAGTTTTTCGTTGGTTTCACTGTTTAGTTGGTTAGAAGGGTTACTTACCCTTGCACAGTATGCTACAAGTCCTAGAGCGTCCTCTATACCGTCTTTAGATAGGTATTCTGTGGGTTGTTGGAAGGATATTAATTTTACAGTGGTCATATCATAAACCCCTCTAATGCACCTTTACTTTGATTTCCTTTAATATAGTTAGTAAATTCATCAAATGTTAGGATATTTGTTTTATAACCAAATGCCTTTTCATCTTCATTTAAAGTTTGTATAATTTCTTTATGAATTTTATGTTTACCTCTAATAATAAAAATTTCACTAAACTTGTATAACCTAAAGTATTTTCTACACTTATGTGGTATTTTTTCCTCAGCTGTTCCAACTGTGTTTTGGTTAGTACAGTCTGCGTATATAATACTATTATCGTGCATAATTTCAAAATCAACTTCTTTTTTGCCTGGGCCACCTTGTCTTTTATATGGAAAATTTTCTTTTATTAAAAATGTTTCCAAACGATTTTCTAAATCCTCACCACTTTTATTTGCTCTTGATGCGTCTGTATAATTGGTCATACGATTAAACTCTGTCCAAACTTCATTTGTTTCTCTCGTTCTTCTTCTTGTTCTTTGTATATAGCTGCTTTAATAAGTGCTTTCTTTTGTTTCTTCTTTGCCATATCCAACTTTACTTTAGATACACCATCTGTGAAGTTCTTACCTTCCATGTGGTCATATTCATGTAGAAACACCCTTGCTTCTAAACCATACATAAAAACCTTAGTTTTCTCACCATGCACATCTTCATACTCTACTTCGATTGATTCTGGTCTACTTACCTTCAACCATAGGCCAGGAAATGTAAGACACCCTTCGTCCATTAAAGTTTTCTTTGGTGATACTGCAACTATATTAGGATTAAAACACGCAATGATTTCTTTCTTCTTTACATCAGAATACATTACAAACACTCTTTCCATAATTCCTATTTGATTTGCAGATAATCCTACACCTTGATAAAACTTCATATGTTCTACAAGTTTCATTTTTAGTTCCATACGATTTAAATCCTTACTACAAGGACTTAACTTTAATTTTAGTGATGGACTATCTGATTCTATCAGTTTATTCATCTCAGCCATTTAACACTCCTAATAATATAATAATTGCGAATATCAATAAGAATAATCCTACTGCTTGGTTATCTTTTCTTTTGTTCATATCATGTGTTCCTCTAATGTTGAGTGTTTTATTTCATTACCAAAGTAATCCCACCCTTTTGTTTGTTGTCTTGCGAATAGTTCTATTCTTGGTACATCTCCACATAAATCAACTATTCTATTTCTTATGCAGTCTGGTTTTCTAGAATGTTCTCTGATAGGGTCATCTACTATTTGATGTATACTCTTTGACAATCTTTTTGGGCTACCCTTTGTTGCAAGTAAACATAGTTCACTATTACTTCGTGTCCAATATCCCATACCCCAAAACCAACTAGGTGCTTTCTTATTTCTCTTTACCCAATTGAATGCACAAGTCTTATATGTAAATCCCCAAGATTTTATTGTATCTATACCCTCTATCAGATTGGGAAATGTTACCCATATAAACAGTATACAGTTTTCATCTGCAATGTCTTGAACAGGCATATCTTTTATATCTTGTATAGACATTACATCATAATGATTTGTTGCAGACCTTTTATTACCCTTTTCACTTCTAACTCTAAACAGCCAAGGTGGGTCTGCATATATTATCTGATATTTCTTTTTAGGAAACAACATTTAATTTTTCTCTTTTTTTTCTATGGTAATAAGCTCTCATTCTTGCATTTTCTTTATCTCTATTTTCCTTATGATATATTGCATTTCTAATTCTATCATTTTCTTTTTGAACTTTAGGATTACTTCTCCACCCTACTGCCCTACCGTTTTTATAATTAGGATTTGCCTCGCCAGTATTATTATAACCACCACCTTCCATAATCATATTAGCATACTCTGGGGTTTTCCAATAGTTAGGATTAATTTCTTTACCATATTTTTCACAAAACTCTTTTACCTCTTGTTTATTACTTGATGAAAATAAAATTTTAGTAGAATGATTTATTCCACATTTTTGATTATGAATTTTCCATTCAGTACCAGAGCCTTCATACCTATAGGGGTCTTGTTGTGTTTTACAAATGTACATAGTACCACATACATTGCAGATTTTTTTACATATATAAATTTTAACTGACATGACTAAAGTTCTTTACTTTTTCAAATTTAATGACACTTCTAAACTTATCAAACAATGTATCACCTTTATGACTTATAACAAATACATTCTCTTTTGACAAGGTGTTTAATATCTTAAGAAACTCATCTGTTCCTGTTCCGTCTAAACTACTATCGAATATCTCATCTAATATTAATAGATTAGTATTTGTAGAGTTCTTCATCTTTGCGATAGCTCTCCAAGTAAATAATAGTGCAAGGTCTATTCTCATCTTTTCACCTTCACTGAATGATGCGTAGGTAAATTCATCTCTATACCTTGACTTGATGGTTTCTTCAAAGTTTTCATTTAATGTAAAGTTAACATAAAACTCCATAGATGTCAAATATGTGTTTATCAACTTATTCATAATTGGTAGATACTGTTTGATTATCTTTGTTTTGATACCACTATCTTGTAACATAGCTTTAGATGCTTCTAGGTATAATTTATCCTCACGCAGTTTGTGTCTTTGTTCAGATATCTTATCTAAGTTTTCTTTTAGTTCTTTGAGTTTATCTTCATCAGATTGTCCTACACCACCCTCTTGAAATGATTTCATCTCTGTTTCTAATTGTGTATTAAACTTCTCTAGTTCTGTTATAGAGCTGTGTAGTCTTGCAACCTTTACATCATTTTCTCTTATCTTAGTTGTGACACCTTTGATTGTCTTTGACCTTTTTGTTTTTTCGTCTAGTTCAATCTTAAGTTGTTTTATACCTTTGACAATCGTATCAACATCTTTATTTTTTTCTGTTATCATATTCTCTTTGAAATCTTTATCAATATTCTGTTTACACTCTGGACACTCATCATTGTTTTTGTAAAAGTCTATCTTCTTAGAATGTTGTTTGTGTTTTTCTACAAGTGTTGATTTAATATCATTTAACTTTACAAGTTTATCTTCTACTTCTATTCTATCAGCTATGTCTTGTAATAACATTTCATTTTCTGTCTTGAGAGTTTCTCTATCTTTTACTTTGACATCTATAATATCTTGATTGTCATCTATCTTTGACAACTTATCTCTAATAATCTTATCTTTGTTTTTCTTAAGGTCTTCGATATATTTACCTTGTAGACCTATCTTTTCTTCTGTAAGTTCTTTGTTGTAATCTATATCTCTTAGTTCATCTGTTACATCTTTGATTTGATTTTTGACTAACATATTCATCAATGAGAATATCTTTATATCTAATATCTCCTCAACCACCTCTCTTCTGTGTACAGACTTCAACTGCATAAATGGAATGAATGACGCATTACCAAGTATCACTACTTGTGTAAAACTTCGATAGTTTAGTTTAAGGATATTTTGTTCTAGGTACTTCTGATAATCTCTAGAGCTTGCATCTTGGTTTACCATTTTATCATTACAATAAATTTCAAACTTATTAGGTTTGATACCACGCATTACTCTGTATTTTCTTGTACCAATCTCAAACTCTACTTCTACAACTGTTTCTGAATTGTTTACAGAGTTTACGAGTTGTGCTTTCTTAACAATACGAAATGGTTTATTGAATAACACAAAGGTCAATGCGTCTAGTATGGTAGATTTACCAGAACCATTATCACCCACAATCAAAGTTGTAGGTTGTTTATCTAAAAAAATTGTAGTAAAAGAATTACCTGTCGAAAGCAAGTTCTTCCACTTCACCGATTTGAATATTATCATATATCTAAGTCTTGAGCTTCCGTATATAAAGTTCTTACTTCGTTCTTCAATCTATTTTTATTTAAGTCAACTGGTAACTCGTCCACATACTTATTTAATAATGTAATAGTATCTTCTGAATTTTCAACAATATCATCAGAAACACTGTTCGCATCTAAATCAGTAAAGTCTTCTATAATCTTCACTTCATGTGTATCAACTTTTAATAACTTATCAATAAATCTATCAAACTGATATAAGTCTTTTTTGTTTACAACCACAACTTTAATGAATTTATTTTTGTATTGTTCAACATTTACATTTTCATAATTTGTTGTAGTATCATCATAGTATATTTTATCAAAGATTGTCAAGGGATTTATTACCCTTTCAAGCTGTCTTGTTTCAGTATCAAATATATGAAAACCTTTTGGGTCATCATAATCATTCCAGTATATTTCATAAGGTGTTCCCAAATAAAATATTTGTCCATCATCTGACTTGTGATGAAAGTGTCCACTCATTACTGTATCAAACTTTCTAAATGTAGTTTTATCATATCCATGTTCAGACATAATCGAAGTCTTATTCATCTTGAAACCATTAATATCCAAATGACCCATACATATCTGAGCTTTAGTTTCATCAATCATACCCATTGAATAGATATAGTTCTGACTATTAATCCAAGGCATAAACAATATAGGTAATCCATCAAAGGTTACTTCTTGTGCCTCTGGATATAAATGTATCTTTTTATATCTATCGTTAATAAGTTCTTGTAATGAGTTTACATCATTTGTATTTTTGTAAAAGATATCGTGATTACCAACCAATGCGTGTAGTTCTATATCTAAAGCTTGAAATGGTAATATAAATCTTTCTCTGAAGTTCTTTGCAATACGATAGGACACAAACTTACGTCTATCTAATACATCTCCCAGATGTATAACAGTTTTAATGTTATGTTTCTGTAGATAAGGAAAAAACAATCCCTCATAAAACTGGTAGAAATATTCATCATACTGTATACTATCGTTTCTTGCACCGAAGTGTGTATCAGTTATTATCGCTATCTTCACTCTTTTCTTCCATAAAATTTTCTAGTCCAGAAGGTTTGTCTACTTTGACTTTCTTCTTCGGTTTATATACTGCTTCATCTGGTAACATAATCGTTGGGTCAAAACCACTAACACTATAAGAATTTTCATCTCCTTCCATAGTTACAAAGGCTCTGTAATCTACTTTCTCAATCAATCTATGTTTCACATGAGTTTGTTTCTTTTCTCTTTGTATTCTTCGTATAAACGCATAGTATATTATTTGTGTAAAATAAGCAAATGGATTCTTCGATTTCTCTGGATTAAAGTTGTGTATATATTGTAGACAATTCTCTATACCATCAGAAACCATATCATCTTTAAATGTATAGTTCATAAAGTTAGGTTTATGAGAAAGACCATTTGCAATCTTTAAAAAACATTCACCTATGTAATTTGATACTCTTGGTTTTTCTTCACCTGTCTGTAATGCTTCCTCACACTGTTCTTTCCATTCCTTCATAGCCTGTAGAAATACTTTATTATCTACATAGTGTGCAGCTGTACTTTTTCTTTTTGCCATTTATTTACCTTTCGCAATTAATACTATAATACTAGAAAACTGCATACTTGTCAAATATTATTTTATTATTTTTTTTACTTGACAGATTAACAAAACATGGTTAAACTAAGCATTGAGGTAGGGTGGAATATATACTAATGGATTGTCTTCTTATCGGTATAAAGATAATCTCTTAAATCTGATTCTACCATATCATCATCTATTTCTAATTTACTACTCTTTTGTTTTTCACTTCTTATCTTTTCTACTGTTTCTTCTTTAGCATTTTTTAATACTAATCCATCATAACTCTTTAATACATATTGATAATATTTTGTCATACCAACTGATGCTGGTGTCATTATAATTATTGAGTTAGATTCTATAAAGTAATGTTCTTCATCAGAATACGGTTGTATCCATCTTGTTAAAGCCAAAGACTCAGTTAATCCTTTTTTAGATAAACGATTGACAGTTTCCATCTTTAATGGTGATGAAACTTTTAGTCTACCATTTTCATTATCTAACACATTACAAATTAAGTCTTCTCCGTTCTTTAATTTGATTATTTGATAACTACTCATAGCTTAATCCTATCAATTTTATAGTTGAATTGTTCTTCGTTATAGATATTTAGTCTTTCATTAAAGTGGTTTAAAGTAAAGTTCATCTTACTTTTATACGATAAGTCGTCTGACAAGTCGAACAACCTAATGGAATCTTTAGTTGCACTTGTACGGAGTCCCCTACCGATTGACTGGAGAACTCTAATTCTACTCTTTGAAGGTGAACTGAACACGACATTGTTAATGTTCCTAATATTAATACCAGTACTAAACGTACCATAACTTGCGATAATGATTGCATTATTTTCTTTTTCTACTATTCCTCTTATATCGTTTCTAGTTTTAGCATCTGTACCACCATGTATAAAGAATACTTTTCTATCAAAGTCTTTCATTAACTCAAAAAGTTTATTACCATGTTTCTCTACTAGTTGGTATAGACAAAGTGTATTACCTTCTAGTGAATTGCATAAGCGACTAATAAAATTATTCCTATTAGGCTGTAATACCAAATGATTGATTTCTTCTGCATATGTATAATCCTTTACTAATTTACAATCTTCTTCTTTATGTTTTAATACAATGCATTCTATGTTTAGATTTGCAAGTGTCTTGTTGTCTATCAATTCTTTTGTTGTAACAACCTTTTCTACCTCACCAAACAAACCTTCTAGAACTAATCTATGTGTTTGTGTTCCATCTAATGTACCAGTCAATCCAAACCTGTATTTACATAAATGTAATTTTGTCATTATGTTTGTAAGTGATTTAGATTTAAACAGATGAGCTTCATCACCGATTACGCACCCAAACTGTTCAAAGTATTTCTTAGGCATCTTGTAAATAGATTGCCAAGTTGATATCACTACATCTTTCTCAACTTTCTTTTCGTGTCCCTGATAAATCTTTTGACAGTATGTTCCAGAACTCCACCCATAATCTTCAAAGTCAGAATACATCTGTTCTACTAAAGAAGTAGTAGGAACTAATATCAAAGTTTTTAGTTCCATCATCTTATAATAACGAACTAGAGAATATATGATTAACGATTTACCTGAAGCAGTAGGAGAAACAAGTAAAGCCCTATGTGACTTAAGAGCATACTCGATAGCATCAATTTGGTAATCACGCAACTTAATGGATTTACCTTTGGATTTGGGTTTAAGAGATTTGACAAATCCCTCCACAACTTTTCTACCAATTTCTTTAACATCTTCAACTCCTTCATCTATATTTATTTGTATGTCATTTCTATCACAGAACTTTTTAATATATCCTAGTAGTCCAACATATATTCTACCAGTTGCAGTAGAAAACAATCGTATCTTTCCGTCCCATATCTTATTACGATATGCAGGCATAAACTTATGGCCTGGTACTTCAAAGGTAAAGTAATCTGCAAGTTCTCTTGCGATACTTGGTTCTGTTTCTACCTTAAGGTGAACTTCGTTTACTTTGGATATAATTACATGAGCCATGTTATTATACTGTACCTTGTACCAAATTCTATTTTATTTACATGATGTGGAAACATAAAGTTAGCTGGAAATATAATCGCAGAGTTTCTCTTAGGTGTATAAACCTTATCTGCAATTACTATCTCTCCTCCTCTATACCCATCATTAAGAAAAAACAAAAGTGATGCTGATGGATAGCCATATTGTTGTCCATGACTATGATGAATATTGTCTGCGTGTTCAGACATAAACCCACCTTTACCATATTTGTTTATCTTAAAATCTGTTGTTCTATTTGGATTAAAGTATTTCATGTATGGGTGTTTTTTTTGATATAGACTTACTACTTTTCTTGTTGCATTAATTAAATCAACCCAGTAAGTCATGTTTTCTTTGACATATGTTTCGTCCATTACAACTCTTTTTAAACTACCTTCTGAGCCAATATTACCCTTTTCATTTGAAAATGTTGATTGTTTCCAACCTTTAGAGTTTAATGCAAGATTTGATGATAATTCATCTGATAATATATCTTTGTAGTATCCAATCCACTCTCTCATTACATCATTCCGGCTTCAAACTTTTTCCAGTCGATTGCGTTTTTAATATCCCAACCACGACTATTGATTGACCTGAGAACACCATCAATATACTTGACAACTGTTTCAAGGTATGCTACTTTATGTTCTATTTGTATAATGTCTTCATCTGATTCTATGTAGACACTTAGGTCACTCTTTAATACTTTGAGGTCAAATGGTTTAGTGACATAGATTTTTGCATCAGCCTTACCACCATAGTATTCCCATTTCTCACGATATAGTTTTTTGTAATCACCCTTTGCTTTATGTAAGAGTAATTCAAATCGTGATTTGTGGTCTAAGTATTTTGCGTAGAGTTCTTGGTTCTTGAGTGCTTCTGTATCAAGTCTTTCATCATTTACTTTTAATGAAAGATAAACTTCCATCTTCAATTCTTCAAGTGTCATTATATATCCTTTGTATTATTTATAGTGTGTGTATCTCGTATAGTTTATATGTAAAGGTTGCCTGAACAGTTAAATATTCAACATCAGTTGCACCTTGATTAAATTCTAAAGAACTGATTGATGTAGGATATAAATCTGCAAAACGCACTTCTACAATTGGATTGTTTTTATTTGAAAGGATTGTTAATGTTGCATCAGAAAACATAGACCTATCACTAGTTGTTCTTCCAACTGCACCAGCATCTGTTCTTGGTACTGCGTTTGTTCCAGTTGGTGTATTAGATGTTGTTGCACGAAAGTTTCTAAACTGTTCTCTACTTTTTGGAAAACCTATTGCAATTAACCAGTCGTGTAGTTCTTTATAATTTTCTAAAAACTCATCACATATAAATGTAATATTTAAATTACCATATGTAAGATTAGTACCCATAACTGGGATAGATTTAAATGGTGTAGGTATAATTGCATCTGCAAGAGTTAAATCTGGAATATTTGCAGCTGTAGTAAAGAACTCAACTTTTGGAAGTTGACTTAATGTAAACTTAAATTGAGTAGGACTTGCGTAGTCCAGTTTAGTCGGTTGTCTTGATATTGCTACCATTGTTTTTCCTTTTCACTATTATTTATATTTAGGTAGAAACAAAAAAGGGGACTTGCGTCCCCTTCTAAGTCGGTAACAATTGTGATTACATTAAGTTTGTAACTTTAACTCTTCTGTAATACTTGTTGGTATTTCCTGAAATTGAAATCGCACCGTCAGTACTTGCAGCAACTGTTCCTGTGTGGAATGGGTTTGCGGCAATACCGTATCTAGTTTTGAAACCAATCTTTGGTTGGAAACTGTTCTCACCAACTGCTCTCACCATTTGTAGTGGAACATATGGGCAGTAGAACATACCAGCATCATAAGGTGATGTACCTTTGTAACCTACAATGTAGTATTGTGAAGCAGCAATATTAGCAGCATATGGGTCTACATACACTCTATATCTTCCGTTCATCACACCAGCAAAAGTTGTTGTTGTGTCGTCTACATTTAAGTTGTTGTTTAAAGCAGGTGTGTAGTCTAATACACCAGCCATTTGCAACGCAGATGCAACATCAGCAGAACAGACAATCATATTACCTTTACCTCTTCTTGTTTGTTGACCTATTGCGTTAGCATCTCTTTCAACTGCGAACATTAGTCCTTTGAACTTCTCAACTGACCATCTACCGTTTGAGTCTGTATCTAAATCGAAGATACCAGCAGTAGTTGTGTTTGTTGATGCACCTTTAACAGCAGATACATAAATGTTTCTTACAACTTCTCTGTTAATCTCTGCAAGTATTTCAGCAGATAAGATGTTTGCAAGTTCTGTTTCAGCATCTAAACCATGAATTGCTTTAAGGTCTTGTGCAAGTTCCATTGTGTACTCAGCTTTCATTGCTCTTGTTACAGCAGTAACAGTATGTTTTTCAATACTGAATGCCATTTCAGAGAATGCGTTTGTACCACTGTCACCTAATGCTTCACCTTGTACAGCAGTCATACCTGTTGCAGATGTATAAGTTCCAGCAGAAGGACTGTCGTTAAGAACGGCAGGGTTAGTTTCTGTTGCACCGATATCTCCACCACCGATTGTACCAGCTTTATTTTGGTTAGAAATGTCAGGCATTGCTTCATCAACAAGTGCTTCTGCACCGTCTTGTGATGCAAATCTTGCTCTCATTGCGAATATTAAACCAGTTGGCCCAGTCATTGGTTGCACACCACAAATGTCATATGCGATTAGATTTGGCATTGCACGTCTAACTAAAGATATTAAAATCGGATCCCAGCTATCCATTGATGCATTTCCACCAAATGATGAGTTAGTTGGAGCAGCTTCTGATAAGAATGCTCTGTCTTCTCTTAGAGATTTCTCTTGGTTCTCTAATATGATTGTAGTAACAGCACGCTTGTAAGCATCTTCGATTTTTGGTAAATCTGGGTGCTCAAGGACTGGCTGCCACTTCTCTTGTAGATGTTCTGTTTGAAACATTAGTTTCTCCTTGTTATAATTCTACTTATTTATTTACTTTGCACTCTTAACACCTTTTCCAATAGCGGACATATATGCCCCCATTGAACTTGAAGTGTCTATGTCCTGTGCGTTGCCAGTTTCTACATCATCTGTTGCTTCAGTAACAACTGGTTTGTTCTTAGGGAAATAACTTTCCTTAAGTGTGTCAAGTTTACTTCTGAAAGAATCTTCGTCAGTAAAATCAACATCTTCAGTTAATGACTTAAACTTTTCAATTTCGACTTCAGTTAAATCACCAGTACACTGGGATATAACCTGTTCCCTAACTAACTTAGCATTGTTATTCTTGAAGTTGATGTTCTTCTCTACTTCTTCGTTTAACTTTGCTTCTAGTTCGGAAATCTTTTGTGATTGTGCCTCTAGGACATCATACTTTTCGTCTGGCACATCAATGTAGTGGTCTTCAAAGAGTTGTTTCAATCCAGAAATGAAGTCTTCTGCAATTTCACCTTTTAATCCACGTTCAATTGCAAGTTCATTTTCTTTAGTCCATTCTTCCACGACATAGTTGAGATAGTTATCAACTTTCTCTGTCAATCCTTCTTGAGTTTTGACCATGTTTTCTTCTAGGTCATTTCTATAGTCTTCTTCTAATCTTTCTACTTCTTCACGAACTTTTGATTTCACTGCAGCTTCAAATACTGTTGCAGCTTTTCTCTTAAATTCTTCTGAAAGGTCACCTTCGCCGTTCATTAAAGCATCAACGTGTTCTTTAACATTGATATCCTTAACTCTCTTCTCTACAGCTTCTGACTTTTCTTTATCTTCAGCAGACTCTTCTTTTTCTTGAGGTTTCATCATTTCTACAGCATTGTAAGTAGCTGCAAGTTCTTTAACCTTTCCAGCAGGCATCTTTTGCATTTTTGCAACGATATCTGCCATTGCTTCAAGAGCTTGTGCTTTAGTTTCGTATGTTGGTTCTTCTTTTTTCTCACCATCTTCATGTCCCATCTCAGAGATTTCTTCTTCTCCCTCTGGAACGTGACCAGCAGCAAGTGACTTATTCTTTCCTGCTTCTTTTGCTTTGTCCATTTTGTCTGGTTTACCTTCACCTTTTTGTTGTGCATCACCAGAAACTTCTTTAGAACTCTTAGCTGCATCTTGACCTTTAGGTGGGTCTACTTTATCTGGTGTACTACCACCAATATCTTCTTCTCCAGTTGCACCGTCAGAAGGTTTTTTCTTCATAGGTTCTGAAGCAGTTGCACCTTTTTTTGGAGCGTCAGCACCATTGCCTTCTTCCAATTCTGCAATCACTTCTGCTTCCAACTCTTCGATTGTTTTATCTAGTTCGTTAGCCATGGGGCTCTCCTTTTAATTGGTCTTTTAGTATAAAATATTTATAAATTATAATATTTTGAGGAACTTAGCAAACTCTAACGCATCTTCTTTTGCGTGTCGACTGCGTGTTCTTCTTTCAATTCTATCCTTCATTCTCACCAACTCTGCTTCTACAAGTGTTCCTTGATTCCAAACCCACTCTTTTCCTTCCATAACACCTTGAACAAAGGCATTTGGTGCAGAGGGGTCTGCAACTATATCAGCTGCAGTTGCAAGGTAAAAATCTCCGTTAACATAGTTTGCACCTCTCTTTTGTGCAAGACTACCCATACCTCTTGATGATACACCTAACTTCGCACCGTCACTTAGAAGATTTTCAACTATCTTACCCATAGGGGTTGATAATATCTTTGCTTCACCGATAAAGTTTTTACCATCTGGTACTAAAGATGTAATCATATGAGATGCTCTCTCAAGATTTATGGTTGGGCCTTCTGGGTGACCAAGTTCACCATATGCCCTGTTTTCTTTAATTTGGTCTTTGTTGTATCTCTGTACTTCTTTCTGAAGAACTTCCATAGGATATATTCTACCATTTCTGTTCTTGATATCAGCCTGCATAAAGATACCTTTAATCTTATAGTTTTTCTTACCGTTTTCTTTTTCTTCGGTAATATATTCTACATCTTGTATTTCTTCTGATATAAGTTTTATAGTATTCATCTTATTATCCTACAATGTATTTGTTAAAGTAACTTCTTCGACATATACACTTGTGTTACTTCCATTTGTTTCATTTATAACAGAAAGAGTGAAGTCTACTTGTCCACCATCAAATAATAGTTTACTGTTTCCAGTTGAGTCTAATCCTGATTCTAAAGCAATCGCATCTCCACTATCAGTTCCATCTGAATCTGTTCCGTCTAATGCAACAATTGAACCACCAAGATTACTTGGTTTTTCTTCTGGAGTTACTATTACTGTTGTATTTGCTCTTAAATAAATTCCGTTAGAATCTTGTGCAGCTGCTGTTCCTGCTTGTGTTACTTTAATAATACCATCTTGTCCACCAAACTCACTTACTCGTAACGCACCATTAGGACTCAATGCACCCAGTGAAACTGAATGTGCGTTGTTATCACCATTCGCTTGTTTACCAATATATCGTACTAATTTGAATGCCATGTTTTTTATCCTATTGTCAACATTTCTCGTTCAAAATACTTCAGTAAGTCTTTATCGGATACTCTGTACTTTTTTGCAACATCTTTTATTGTTTTTTCAAAACTATTTAGGAAATCTGAAGGTTTAGAATCCATTTTTGTGAAAATATCATCTATAGCCTTACGCATCTTAGGATTCAATTTCTTGTACTCCTTAGATTTCTTATGTTCGTCTTTCTCCATAAATGAAGAATAAAAGTTGTTAAACTGTTTTGTCATCTTCTGGTTCTGGTATGTGATTGTTCACAAACCCCTTTGCAAGTTCTTGTCTTTTTGTTTCTAACGCACTTTGTACTTTTGTACCTATTGCACTTTTAAAAGCATCTTCTGCGTCTAGATTACTATTTTTTCTCAACGCATCTACGAAATTTTTACTGCTCATTATTATCTCCTTCTGGTTCATTACCTTGATATTTATCGAGGTCATCTGCTGGTATTGGAGAACCACCTGCTGATGGATATCTTGTTACACCATCTGTATCCTGTGGTACATCAATACCCCCATCATCTGTATCTGCATTTGCTTCTTGATTAATTTCATTCTGCATCTGTTCGATTTCTCTATCTGTAAGACGAAGAATGTGTTGTTGTACATATTTTTTACTAAAAAATGTTCCAACATATGCTTCAACCTGTGATAAGGTATCAAGTTTTTCTTTCATTAGTTCAGCTTCTTTCAGTTCAGTAAAGTGACCGTCCTGTAAGAAATCATACTGTATAAGTTCTTTAATATTATGAAACTCTTCTAGTGTCATAATACCCTTTAATACCAACTGTGTTTTTAACATATCAGTAAATAAAGGTGTAAACTTCTTTCTTAATCTTTGTACAAACTTTGTAAACTTAAGTTCATCTCTTGTAATCTCTGTTGACCTACCAAGAGAAAAGTTTTGTTCAGCCTCTAATCTTGAAATAGGAACATTCAAAGACCTGTATAGTTTTCTTTGGAAATAAGTTATATCATCTATCTCACCAAGATTAGAACCGCCAGGCAAAGTAGTAATCTCTGTACCTCTACCACCTTCTCTTCTCGGTAACCAGAAATCTTCTAACATTGACATATGATTTCGGTCATCTCTGATTTCACCAGTAGATGCATCATACACTAATTTGTTACGATAACGATTCATAACATCTTTCAGATATTGTTCTGCTTTAATTTTTGGTAAGTTACCAACATCAATGTAGAATATTCTTCTTTCTGGAGCTCTTGATATACGATAGATAACAAGTGCATCTTCTATCATTCTTAACTGATTAACAGGTTTGATTGCTTTATGTAGGTGTGATAATACATTACCTTTAGTTTGGTCTACCAAACCAGATGGACAATAGGTAATACTATCTGGTGAAATCTTTAATCCTTCGTTTGCACCAGCACCATATCCACCACTAAACATACCTTTGTCATTGTAAATATAATAATCATTTACTTTTTTAATTGTTTCAATACTTGAACCTTTTTTAATATCTTTATCAATTTCTCTAACTTTCTTAATTTTTCGTGGGTCAATGTATCGAACTTCTTGAATACCTCTTTTTGGATTTTTCTTATCAATTACTTTGTGATAATACATTCTTCCATCAACATACCATCTACGAAATATATCATGTCCCTTTGTATCAAAGTCTAACAATCTAAGAACAGAATCAAATTCATCTTCAATTGCTTTTTTAATTCTACTTGGATAAGGGATTTGGTCTAGAACTACTGAAACTGCTTGTGCTCTCTCATTAGAAATAACACCTTCGTTTACTATATCTTCTATTGCACTATCACACTCTGGTTGTTGTGCGATATCTCTATACCTACGAATGAGGTCTTGTTCTGTTCGTTCTCGACCATCTGTGTCAAGTATTTGTCCAAAGAAACCTCCACCAGCGACATCAATCGTGCCGTCTTGTTCAGACGGCAGAGTGAATTTTTCTTTGTTCTTATCATCTTTTATTCGTGTAAAACGAAACCCAAAAAGGTCAGCCATTATAAAACTCCTACTGTTGTATTACTATTTAGTAGGTTATAAAATACCAGAAGGTTCGAAGTGTTGATACCTCCAACTAACCTCAAATGTTTCAATCGTTGTTGTTTCTTCATTTGTCAAGTCAATTTGTCCAACAGATGTAGGAAATGCATTTCTAAAAATATAAGTCTTTAGAATTGTATCATCTCTGTCTAACTGTTCTACAAATAAATCTGTTTGAAAATCAGCTGCATTTGTAACACCAGTGTTGTCTGCAAAGTTATTAATACCATTATGCCATCTCTCCATTGCATTTCTTACCATGAAGTCTGTATCATTGAAGAATGTTGTTGACCAAGGCTCTGGAGCAGGTCTATCACCAGCAACATAAATGTTTCTTCCTCTAAATGGTACTGCAACTTCACCAAGTGTTGATGCTGGTAAAATAGATGCAGTAACTAGGAATGATGCTCTTCTCACATCAAGTCCTATTGCAATGCCTGGAGGTGGAGTAATCGTTACTCTGTACTGATTGGCTCTCGCACCACCACCAATTAAATTTGCTTTAAAATCGTCTATGGCTGCCATGTTATCCTCCTACCTCACTAAATGCGACACCTGTTCTTGTAGCGATGAAGTTTAGTGTAATAAAGTTAATTGACCTAGCAGGTTTGATAAAGATATCTGCGATAAACTGATTTTTATCTATTACCTCACCAGTGTTGTTTGAGTCATCACATTTTACTTTAAAGTCTGTGATACCTCTTCTACCCTGTATATCTCTTAAGAAAGGTTCTACTAGGTTTCTAAATTGTGCTCTTGTAAATTCATCATTGAACTCAAAGAGTTGAAATTTAGATGCTGTTGCGATTGCTTTTTCAAGTAATAAGAATAATCTTCTTACATTGATTCTGTCAAACGCACTTGGTTTACTTAGTGCAGTCTTATCTCCAAATAAACAAACACCTTGGCCAGGAAAGTTAGTTATTGGATTTATTCTTGCACGATACAATCTATCTCTTTCTGATTTTTTTGGATTGTAAGATAACTTAATTGCGTTTCTTAAGTTACCTCTGTTAAATCCAGCAGGTGAGAAAAATGCATCTGCGACTTGGTCTGTAAATGCACAAAGACCAGCAACATCTCCATTAGATGGTACAAATCTGAATACATCATTATACTTGTCGTATTGATATTTGTATGAACTGTCAAACACCACATAAGATGATGAAGGACATAAATCAAATGCCTCTACAACATTATCTGTTTGTGTAATTGAGTCTGATACACCAACTGTTGCAGAACGATAAGGTGAAACAAATGCAACACAATCTCTTCTTTTTTCTACAAAAGTTGTTAACATTGTTACATGAGTATCTTGTGATGACGCAGTATCACCAGCTCCACCACCTCGTCCACCTAAAATTAAATTTACATCAACTGATTCTGTATCTTCAAAATTACCATATCCAGTGTCTAACTCTCCAGCTGTTACTGCATAGTCATCTGTTCCACCATCAAGTTCTGATTTAGTAGGTGTGTTTAATGCAGAGTAAGTACTTGAACCACTTTCCATCTCTATTGAACCACTATCTCCAGTTCCATCTTCAAGTTGGATTTTATCACCAGCATCTGCTGAACCGTCAGTTGAGTTTAAAACAATATTACCTGTTGTTGCATCAATGTCTTCACCCCAGTTAATACCAGCAGTATTATGGTCTGTCCAATAAACAAATGAAGATTGTTTTCTGATTACATAAGGATAATAGATGCTATCACCTTGTGGTGATTTTGCATTTATGTTCTTTGATAGATTTGCATAAGATTCTAAAATACCATTTGTTCTATTACCATTTGAGTCTACATCAAACCCAGATTGTAAACCTGTGTAATCGTAAACTATAATGTGCATCTCATCATTAGTTCCTCTACCTCTTTCTGTTGCATAAGAGGAAGTGCCTGGAGCACCGTCAAATAAATCATAGAACCTCCATCTTCGTCTGATGTTTGTTCCAGATGATATTTGATTTTGTAGTCCACCACCATTTACATCATCTAACAATTTAATTGTGATTGTGCTATCACTAGAACTTATTGAAGTTGTTTCGTATTCGATATTACCTGTTTCACCGAAGTTAACAATATCTCCTACATTAAATACTGATTCATCTGTTACTGATATAACTGTTTGACCAGCAGCTTCTAAACCTGAAGTTGTGGTTACAGCAGTTTGTTCGTATGCAGTTGCACTCGCACATATTGAAACACCGATAGCATTTCCATGTGTTCCAGCAGTTCTTGCAGACCACTCTCCAACAGAACCTTGACCATTGTCGAAATCGTTATCGTAGTGGTCATCATCTTTGATTAATATACCAGCACCATTTGCAGTTGCATTAGTGATACCAGATTCACATCTAACCACTTGAAGTGCGTCAGTATATGAAAGAAAGTTAGCAGCTACAAACCAGTTTTCAAATTGATTACTATCGTTTTGTGGTTTACCAAATGTTCTTATTAATTCTTCTTCTGAACTAATACTAACAATAGTACCTACAGGCCCCTTTTCAAAAGCACTTGCAATAGCACCAATAGAAGTAGCAACCGTTGGAACGACATTCGTTAAGTCAATCTCTCTGACATGAACGCCTGGGGAAACTAAAAATGACATATTGTTTTCTCCTCTTTCCTCTATGAAGTTAGTTTTTATTTTATTTAGGAAATTTTAATTTTACAAACTAGTTTTTATATTCCAGTTGTTTATAAATAAAATCATGGGAAACGCACACTATATCAAGTATAGAGAAACAATTAAGAAGGTTGCAAGACGCAATTATCGTAAAAGAGTGAAGTGGCTTAATGATTTTCTTGCAGATAAGTATTGTGTTCACTGTAAAGAGAGTGAAACAGTCTGTCTTAAGTTCTATCCTCACGATTTATCTATAAGAAGAAAGGTTAAAAGAGTAGGGATAAACGAAGAAAGTCAAGTAGAAATAAAAGAACTTATTAACAACTCTAAAATAGTTTGTAGAAATTGTTGGGTTAAATTAGATAATGATTTAATTGA
>Ga0209632_10000360_pt1 | contig 47983 bp, 46 predicted proteins | sample COG_10_FD_184754 | JGI IMG/M metagenome (GOLD analysis project Ga0209632, IMG submission 184754) | Pelagic Microbial community sample from North Sea - COGITO 998_met_10 (SPAdes) (version 2) | ecosystem: Environmental > Aquatic > Marine > Neritic zone/Coastal water | place: Helgoland, sampling... | reverse complement strand
TACAGCTTTGTTAGTCAAGGATGGGGATTCTCTTCTGGTTCCTTCCACTCCATATGCAGTGAGTGTATCTGGTGAGGTTCAGTTTCCATCCTCTCACATTTTTCAAGCAGGTTTAGATGTTAATGACTATCTTAATCGGAGTGGTAATTACACTCAGAATGCCGATAAGAGCCGAACTTTTGTGATTAAAGCCAATGGATCGGTTATGAGCAAAGGAGGCAATGCCTGGTTTGGTAAGAGTTCTGGAAGCGACTCTATCTCTGCGGGCGATGTCATTGTCGTCCCAATCGACTTAAAACAGACTCGGTGGCTGGAAAATTTAACCTACGGAACTCAAATAGTTTATCAACTGGCAGTGGCCGCGGCCGCAGTTAATTCCTTCTAGATATTCAATTGAAATTTTGCATTATGAGAGTTGAATTCTTATAATGTATTCAAGGGTCTTGCTGTCGGAAATATGGGCTCGTCTGATACACAGAGGCACCCGCACAATGAACATGGTTCAGAAACCGATCCAAAGATGTGCCTAATTTCTTAAAGAGGATCAGAAAAATTCACCTCGAAGCTTAAGTCAGTTTGTTCAAAAAAACTTGAACTAACGGAGCTATTCTGACAGAAGGAAGATAAATGAATGCATTTTCAGTCACCGATCCAACAACGATTAAACCGTTGGATACTTTGGATGATTGGGAAAGTGCAGTGATCGATTTATTTCTAAATGCAGCCAACTCCTTTGGACTGCCCAAATCCTACGGACAGATCTACGGACTTCTCTTCTGCAGGGATCAAGCATTGTCGATGGATGAGGTTATGGATTTGTTGCAGATCAGCAAGGGTTCAGCCAGTCAGGGTCTGCGTGCTTTGCGCCAATTGGGTGCGGTTTCTTCGGTATTTGCTCCAGGGGACCGTAGGGAACGATATATGGCAGAAAGTCGGTTGAGGAAACTGGTCGGTGGCTTTCTTCGCGAGCAGGCCGACCCTCACCTCGAAAAAGGCATCGCCCGGCTCAAGCAAATTGAGAGCTTGGTCAATGACTCACAAGATGTGGATGCACGCAAGCGTGGAGTCCGAAAGCACGAGATTTTATCGGGTTGGCATCGGCAAATGAGCCGATTGCTCCCTTGGGTCAAGATGATCGTTGGAAAGAGCGATCGTTTGCCCCAAAAAAGTTCTGATTAAACAAAAAGTAATAGTTTCCCTCCGATTGGCTTTGCTTGTCGCAAACGGCTAAGGGCGGTAGCGTATTGAGGTAAATTCTATGAGCGAAGAACCTAAATCATCCACCAAATATGTCATGGTCGAGTCTGGTCCTCCATCCGATGAGGACGAGATCGACCTTCTCGAACTAATCCGCACCCTCCTGCAGGCATGGAAAACCATCGTGGGCATCACCATCCTTTGCATCGGCTTGGCCGTTGCCTATGCCCTCCGTGCCCCGGAGGTCTTTAAGGCGGAAACCTTATTGGCCCCTGCTCAGGAAGAAAAATCTGGTGCATCATCTACCCTCAGTCAGTTTGGTGGTCTTGCCGCGATGGCGGGGATTTCCATTCCCAGCGATTCCAATGTCGAGCAGGTGGTTGCCACCTTAAATTCCCGAAAATTCCTCCGCACCTACATAAACCAAAATAAACTCATCCCAGTTTTATTTGATGAAATTTGGGATACTGATAACCAAGCGTGGATGGTTCCTTCTGTGGAGGATGAGCCCACTGAACAAAAAGCAATTGAATCATTTAAAGCCTGTCTTTCCGTCGATGAAGACAAAAAATCAGGTCTCATCACCCTTTCTATTTCATGGAAAGATCCTCAAGTGGCTGCCCAATGGGCCAATGATTTGGTCAAGCAGTTGAATAAACAACTCCGCGAGCAGGCAATTGCCGATTCCAAAAAACGGGTTGGGTACCTCGAGCAGGAATTAGCCAAGACCACTTTGCAAGATATGCGTGCAGTACTCTACAACCTGCTCGAATCTGAGAAGCAAAAAGCCATGCTTGCCAATGTAAACGAGGACTTCGCCCTTGAGGTAATCGATCCCGCAGTCGCCCCAGAAACTCGCGAAAAGCCAAAGCGTAAACTTATTGTCGCGCTAGGCGGAGTATGTGGAGGATTCCTTGGTGTCTTTGCCGTTTTCTTTGGTCAGTTTCTACAAAAGTTAAAATCCACAAATGCTGAAGTAGCCACCCATTCATGAGTAAGCAATTTTCCAAAATCTCAGTCATTGGACTTGGCTATGTCGGCCTTCCCTTATCTTTGCAATTCGCCCGATCCGGCGTTTCGGTTCTTGGGTTCGACCTCGACCAACAAAAAGTCGATTCGATCAATGCTGGCAAGACTTACCTCAAACACTTTTCGTCTGAAAGTATTGTCGAGCAGGTCGATGCGAATCGTCTGGAAGCCACGACCGATCCCTCCAGACTGTCTGAAGTGGAAGCGATTCTTATTTGCGTACCTACTCCTTTGGATGATCATCGCGAGCCTGATCTCTCCTTCGTTTTGGATACCGCAAGAACGATTGCTCTACACCTTCCAAAAGGCGTGCTGGTTACTTTAGAGTCGACAACCTATCCGGGAACAACCGAAGACGAACTTCGCTCAGTTTTGGAAGAAGGATCTGGGATGAAAGCGGGCACAGACTTTCACTTGGCTTATTCCCCTGAACGGGAAGATCCGGGCCGCGATGATGCCTCAGTCAAAACCATCCCCAAAGTGGTGGGTGGATTTACCTCCAAATGTGGTGATCTTGCAGAAGCTCTCTACGGACAGGCACTGGATGAAATCTATCGGGTGTCTTCCTGCAGGGCAGCGGAAGCTACGAAGTTACTTGAAAATATTTTTCGCAGTGTGAACATTGCTTTGGTCAATGAACTCAAGGTGGTTTATGAAGCCATGGGCATCGATGTTCATGAGGTGATCGAAGCCGCCGCAACCAAACCATTCGGCTTTATGGCATTTCGTCCGGGTCCGGGTTTGGGTGGGCACTGCATCCCGATTGACCCCTTTTACTTAACTTGGAAGGCAAGAGAGTTTGGCAAGCATACCCGCTTTATTGAACTTGCCGGGGAGATCAATACCGCCATGCCAGACTATGTAATATCTAAAGTAGCCGATGCACTTAATGACGAGGGTAAAGCAATCAAAGAGTCCAAGGTTTTGGTTCTCGGTCTGGCTTACAAGGCCAATGTCGATGACTGCCGGGAATCTCCCAGCTTTGTATTGATGGAGAAATTGGAAGCCAAGGGAGCAATAGTAGAGTATAATGATTCTTTTGTACCTGTCGTACCACCAACTCGTGAACATGCTCATTTTACAGGTAAACAATCAGTGGACATTAAGGATGCATACGATGTCATTTTGGTGTCCACCGATCATACCGAATATAAAACTTTTGATTTCAGTGGTTATGCCTGCCCACTTGTTGATTCCCGTAACTGCATTCAGCATAAACCTGTAAAATATTTTAGAGCATGAGTAAAAAATATCTCGTAACCGGTGCCGCGGGCTTTATTGCCTCACAAGTCAGTAAGCAATTGCTTGATCAGGGTGACCAAGTCATAGGCGTGGATAATCTAAATGATTATTACGATGTACGGCTCAAAAACTGGCGACTACAGCAGCTAAAAGCTCACCGCCATGCAAAAAATTTTTCTTTTGCTTGTTTGGACATTGAAGATCAAGCCAAGTTGGTCGATCTTTTTAAGGTAGAGGGCTCATTTGATGCCGTGCTTAACTTGGCTGCCCGTGCTGGGGTTCGCTACAGCATGGAAAACCCTCATGTATACCTTTCCACCAATGCCGAAGGTATCCTCAACCTACTCGAGTGCATGCGGGCTCATGGATGCAAAAAACTTGTTTTGGCTTCCACATCCTCCCTTTATGCCGGTCAAAAAATGCCATTCACCGAGGACTTGGCTGTGAATGAGCCTCTTTCTCCTTATGCTGCCTCCAAGAAAGCCGGCGAACTGATGGCTTACAGTTATCATAAGCTTTACCAGATGGATGTATCCGTGGTGCGCTATTTTACGGTTTTTGGACCCGCTGGTCGTCCAGACATGGGTATATTTCGCTTTATTAAATGGATAGATGAAGGAGTGTCTATTGAAATGTTTGGAGACGGTTCTCAATCGCGGGATTTTATTTATGTGGATGATATAGCTCGAGGAACCATTGCTGCCATTCAGGATGTCGGATATCAGATCATTAACCTTGGTGGCGGCAGAAATCCTGTTTCCTTAATCTCCATTATTTCCAAGCTCGAAGAGTTAATGTGTAAAAAAGCAAAGATTGATCATAAGCCCTTCCATGTGGCCGACCTAATGGAGACCTGGGCAGATATTTCCAAGGCTAAAAATTTATTGGGTTGGGAACCGCAAGTTTCACTGAATGAAGGGCTCGAGAAATCAGTTCAATGGTATATGGATAACCAACATTGGCTCAAGGAGGTACAGGTCTGAGTGCTATACCACAAATTGCACTTGTAGGTTGCGGGTATTGGGGTAAAAACCTCTGCCGAAGCTTTCATGCATTAGGTTCTCTTTCTTCCGTGGTTGATGCCACTGGGAACGGACAAGCCACTGCCCGCACCCTTGCTCCTGATGCCCAAATAACCGATAGCTTGGGTGATGTGCTCAGCGATGATCAAATTCAGGGCGTTGCCCTGGCAACACCTGCAGAGACCCATGCCGAGTTAGCGATTCAAGCCATGCAGGCAGGAAAAGATGTCCTTGTCGAAAAACCCATGGCCCTGACCCTGAAAGATGCCGAAAAGATGAAAAAGGTAGCGGAGGAAACAGGACGCGTTCTTATGGTTGGTCATCTCCTGGAATACCACCCCACGGTTCTCAAACTTCGAGAAATGATCGTTTCGGGAGAGTTGGGTAAAATCAATTATATTTATTCCAACCGTTTAAACTTTGGGAAGGTGCGGACCGAAGAAAATGCCCTCTGGAGTTTCGCTCCCCATGATGTAGCGATCATTCTTCGTTTGATAGGACAGGCACCGGTCGAAGTTTCCGCCTCTGGTGGATCCTATCTTACCAATGGAATTGCAGATACCACTCTGTCCAGCTTGAGGTTCGCAAACGAATCCCGGGCTCATATTTTTGTCAGTTGGTTGCATCCATTTAAGGAGCAACGTCTCGTAGTTGTGGGAGATAAAAAGATGGCGATCTTCAATGATGTCGCATCTTTTGGGGAAAAACTTCAACTATACCCACAAAAAGTCGAGTTTGATGGGCCAATGCCCATTCTCAAAAAAGAAGATGCTGAATTTGTGGAGCATCAAAACACCGAGCCATTGCGTGAGGAATGCAACCATTTCCTGGATTGCATCCAATCTAGAAACCAACCTCTAACCAATGCTCAATCCGGTATTGATGTATTACAGGTTCTCCATGCATGCCAGCAGAGCATTCAGCAAAATGGAGTACCAGTTTCACTATGAGTGAAACCAGTCCACTAAAAATTCATCCATCCGCAGTCGTGGATGAGGGGGCAGTCATTGGTGAAGGTACTACTATCTGGCATTTTTCTCACATTTGTGAGGGGGCTGTAATTGGGGGGAGTTGTTCGCTTGGTCAAAATGTTTTGGTAGCAGAAAACGCCTACCTCGGAAACAATGTGAAGGTACAAAACAATGTGGCAATTTACGGAGGTATAACCGTAGAGGACGATGTCTTCCTCGGACCTTCCTGCGTGCTCACCAATGTGACTAACCCACGTTCGCAAGTGAGTCGAAAATCTCTTTACGAAAAAACCCTGATCAAGAGAGGGGCAACGATAGGAGCCAATGCCACCATAGTCTGTGGAATTACCCTCGGTCGCTACTGCTTTGTCGGTGCTGGTGCCGTCGTCACAAAAGATATACCAGATTACGGGTTGGTATTAGGTAACCCCGGTAAATTGTCAGGTTACATGAGTCGCCACGGGCACAAACTCACCTTTAACGAGTCGGGTAGGGCAACCTGTCCAGAATCAAAGTTCGTGTACGAAAAAAGAGATGATCAAGTCATATGCTTGGATTTAAATGAAGAAGAAACATTGCCAGCAGAGCTTTCGGTCGGATCACAGGATTACGATTCTTTTAAGCGAAGATGACTATCGTCCCTGTAAGAAATTGTAATAATCAAAACTCTAACTCGAACAGAGAGCAAAACACTATACCAGAATATCACTTATTTAAAACTAATAAGCCAAATTCGAGAGAATATGGTTTGTTGGATGATAAAATAATTCTTCCCGAAGATTTTGCCGAATTGGATTTGGAGATTGAAAAACTCTTTTATGGAGAAGACTAAAATCAATCATTTAATTGTTTATTACCAAGTAACCATCTGTACTCTATTAACATTCTAACATGCCTGTAGCCCTTATTACCGGAATTACCGGGCAAGATGGTTCCTACCTCACTGAATTGCTTTTGGAAAAAGGATACTCTGTGCATGGGATGGTTCGGCGGTCTAGTTCGATGAACCGTTGGCGAATCGACCACCTAGTCCAAGATGAAAACATTTATGGTAAGTCGCTGTTTTTACATTATGCCGATTTGTCCGATGATGCATCCCTTCGCCGAATTGTCTCCAAAGTATATCCCGATGAATTCTATCACTTGGCAGGTCAAAGCCATGTGGCTTTTAGCTTTGAAATACCTGAGCTTACTACGCATGAAATCGCCAATGCGACCCTCAAACTTTTGGAGATTTGCCGGGATCAGGCTAAACCGCCCAAAATCTACCTCGCCGGTTCCTCAGAAATCTTTGGCCATGCACAAGAATCCATTCAGACAGAAGAGACTCCGTTTAACCCAACCTCTCCCTACGGGGTTTGCAAAGCATTCTGTTTGCAAATGGGTAAGGTTTACCGATCTGGATATGGTATGCATGTATCCAATGGCATTCTCTATAATCACGAATCTCCCCGTCGTGGAGAAAACTTTGTAACCCAAAAAATTATTCGGGGAGCGGCATCCATCGCCCAAGGAAAGACGGAATTTTTAGAACTTGGTAATTTGGATATTGAGCGGGACTGGGGGTATGCACCAGATTATGTTTTGGGCATGTGGATGATGCTCCAGCAGGAACAAGCCGATGATTATATTTTAGCTAGTGGAAGAGCGCACAAGCTTTCCGATTTCCTCAAACTTTCTTTTGAATATTTTGGGCTCGATCACCAAAAACATATCCGGATTAACCCGAAGTTTGTTCGTCCAAATGAACCCATTCAACTCTGTGGCGATTCATCCAAGGCTCAAAATATACTTGGATGGAAGCCATCTGTGAGCTTTGAACAAATAATAAAGAACATGTGCGAAGCTGCGGAAAAAAACAATTAACCTTGAAAATCTTAAACCAAAAATAAGATATTCAAGGTTTAATGATTGGGCGCACCGATAAACTATACCAAATTAAAAGTGGTTTCGATCGGTCTTCGATTGTATCCATCACAGGGCTTAGGCAATCGGGTAAAACTACCTTGGCTAAAGATTTTGCCTCTCAGTACCAAGGTTCCTGTACTCATTTTGACTTAGAGGATCCTCGATCCCTTGCTCGTTTGTCAGAACCAACGACGGCATTGGAGAACCTATCTGGTTTCGTTGTAATTGATGAAGTTCAAAGACTTCCCGCAATCTTTCCAGTTTTACGGGTTCTTGCGGATCGCAATGAAAAAGCTGCCTGCTTTCTTCTTTTGGGAAGTGCCTCCCCATTTTTGATTAACGAAATTTCTGAATCCTTGGCTGGTCGGGTTGCTCTTTTGGAGATGGATGGGTTTAATCTTATGGAAGTGGGGAGTGAAGAGTCCAAGATTTTATGGAATCGTAGTGGATTACCTCCATCCTTTCTTGCTGGTTCAGATACTAGTAGTCTGCAGTGGCGTCAGGATTTTATGACCCTTTTTGTTGAGCGAACTAGCCTCCCTTGATTAATTCACCATATGCAATTTATTGACCTAAAATCACGTCACCAACTCATTGGGGACAATATTAATGCTCGTATTCAAAAGGTGATGGAGCATGGCCAATTTATATTGGGTCCAGAAGTTCGTGAGGTGGAAGAAAAACTGGCTCAATACACCGGTTCCAAGCATTGCGTAACCGTATCCAGCGGTACCGATTCTTTGCTTATCGCACTTATGGCATCGGGCATTGGGGCAGGGGACGAGGTTATCACGGTTCCCTACACTTGGATCTCCACTGCAGAGGTCATTTCACTTCTTGGGGCAAAACCTGTATTTGTGGATATTCGTCCAGATACTTGGAATATGAATGAGACTCTATTGGAGTCTGCCATTACCGATAAGACCAAAGCAATTATGCCTGTATCCATCTACGGTCAATGCCCGGATATGGATGCTATCAACGAGGTCGCAAAGAAATATAACTTGCCTGTTATTGAAGATGCCGCACAAAGCTTTGGTGCAACCTACAAAAGTAAAAAATCCTGTAATCTATCAACCATCGGCAGCACATCCTTTTTCCCATCCAAACCACTTGGCTGTTATGGTGATGGGGGAGCACTCTTTACCAATGATGATGAACTGGCCGAAAAGTTCCGTTGGATTCGTGTACATGGACAGGAACGCAAACATCACCATCCCATTTTGGGAATTAACGGCCGCATGGATACCCTTCAGGCAGCCATCCTTTTAGAAATTTTGGAAGTGTTTCCTGATGAAGTTCAGAAGCGGGAGAATCTTGGCCAAACTTACTCAGAAGGCTTTGCCCATCTTGAGGGTCTGGAAACCCCGAGAATTGGAGAACATAACACTTCGGTTTATGCTCAATACACAATCCTTTCTGAACAAAGAGAAGAAATCCAAAAATCCCTGAAAGAAAATGATATTCCTTCGGTTTCCTATTACTCTGTTCCTTTGCATCTTCAACCTGTATTCAACCATCTTGGTCATAACAAAGGAGATTTCCCAGTAGCCGAAAAAGTGGCAAATGAATGCCTAAGTCTTCCGATGAGCCCTTATCTTAACGCATCCGACCAACAACGGATCATTGATGCTCTTTGCGAAGGAATTCACTGACTTGACCAAATGATCTTAATCCAAACTAGCCAATGAAATCAGATCTTATTAGGGTTTGTGCTGCACGACCATCTATTAAAGTGGCTGAAATCACTTACAATGCCAAGGAAATCGCGTCTTGTATTTATTCTGCCGGCAAGGAAGATGCGGCCCTGCTTCTTTTCCCTGAATTATCCCTAACCGGATATACTTGCGGTGATCTTTTCAATCAGGATATACTCCTTGAAAAGACAGAGTCGTCGCTCTTGGATCTGGTGTCCGAAACGCGTGATTCAAAAGCCCTTTCGATAGTTGGCATGCCTTTGAGATTTAACGACAGGCTTTATAATGTGGCCGCAGTCTTCGGTTATGGTCATGTGCTCGGTTTCGTTCCCAAGCAGTATCTTCCCAACAGTCGCGAGTTTTATGAAAACAGGTGGTTTTCCTCCGGGAAGGGTTTGAGAAATCAAGAAGTCAGAATTGGCAATCAGATGGTTCCTTTTGGAGATAATCTGATCTTTGAAAACCCACGATTAAACCTTTCTTTCGGAGTCGAAATTTGCGAGGATCTGTGGACGGTTGAGCCTCCGAGTTCTTCGCTTTCACTTGCTGGGGCAAGCATACTCTTCAATCTCTCCGCAAGTCCGGAAACTCTTGGTAAATCTTCTTATCGAAGGGACTTGGTAAGCCAACAATCAGCCCGTTGTAATGCGGCTTACGTTTATTCATCCTCCGGCGTCTGCGAATCATCAACCGATTTGGTTTACTCAGGGCATTGCATGATCGCCGAAAATGGAATCATTATGTCCGAGTCCACTCGATTCGAACATGAACGAGAATTGATCTTCTCGGATATCGATATAGCCCGACTAAGTCACGAAAGACTTAAGAACCCAAGTTTTTCTCAGACTTTCCCCGAGGATCGTTTTAAGCGAATCGAAGTTTCCTATGACGAAATGGATTTTGGCTTCAAAAATAGCCTGTTGCGTGCCAACCCTCGTTTACCATTCGTTCCTGAAGATCCATTTTCCAGGTCTGGCAATTGTGCTGAAATTTTTAATATTCAGACTTCAGGATTGGCTACAAGGTTACGCAACACAATGATTGAGAAGGCGGTCATTGGAGTTTCCGGCGGACTGGATTCAACTCTTGCTCTCTTGGTCGTTGTAAAGACTTTCGAGAAGCTGGGTATCGATCCCGCTGGGATCATCGCAGTTTCCATGCCTGGGTTCGGGACGACTGACCGTACTCATAGTAACGCGGAAAGAATGGCGAAAGAGTTGCAGGTTTCGTTTAAGGTAATACCGATTAGTAATGCTGTTGCATCTCATTTTGAAGATATTGGTCATGACCCGAAGATGCACGATGTAACGTTTGAGAATTCTCAAGCCAGAGAGAGAACTCAAATTCTCATGGACCTTTCAAATAGCTTGGGTGCCTTGGTTGTAGGTACCGGAGACCTGTCCGAATCAAGTCTTGGGTGGTGTACCTTTAATGGGGATCATATGTCCATGTATCATGTGAATTCAGGAGTTCCCAAAACACTGGTTTCTTACATGGTGAGATGGTGTGCAGACGAATTGTTCGACGGTCCTGCAAGTGAAACCTTGCTTGATGTACTTGAAACTCCCATAACGCCCGAGTTGTTGCCGTTGGATGATAATGGGCAACAAAATCAGGAAACTGAGGAGATCATTGGCCCTTACGAATTACATGATTTTTTTCTGTATCATATGATTCGTTTCGGAAGCGGTCCTGCCAAAATAATCTTTTTAGCAGAGCGTGCTTTTGAGGGGCTTTATGAAAAGGAGGTTTTGCTTAAATGGTTGGAGGTTTTTGTCAGAAGATTTTTCAGCCAACAATTCAAGCGGTCATCAATGCCTGACGGTCCTAAGGTCGGATCGGTAGCTCTTTCTCCAAGAGGAGATTGGAGGATGCCAAGCGATGCATCGTCTGGTGTCTGGCTAGATGAAATCGAGTTTCTCAGAAACGAATCGAACTAGAAAGCAAAGACATTCATAACAATTAATTAAAATGAAAAAAACAATCGTAGTTTGCGGAGCAGGTGGCTTTATCGGAGGCCACTTGGTTTCAAAGTTAACGCAGGAATCGAATTTTTCGGTGCGAGCCGTCGATCAAAAACCGTTCGAGCAATGGTATCAAAAATTCGATCAAGCCGAAAACATGGTTCTTGATCTTCAGGAAATGGAATCATGCCAAAAAGCAGTCGAGGGAGCATCCGAGGTATATAACCTTGCTGCAGACATGGGCGGAATGGGTTTTATAGAAAACAACAAGGCCCTTTGCATGTTGAGTGTCCTGATCAATACCCATTTGCTAATGGGTGCAAAGGAATCGGGAGTCGAGAGATTCTTCTTTGCATCATCTGCCTGCGTTTATAACCATGACAAGCAAACCGATCCTTCTGTTACTGGGTTGAAGGAGGCAGACGCTTATCCTGCAATGCCCGAGGATGGATATGGTTGGGAAAAACTTTTCTCTGAAAGAATGTGCAGGCATTTTAATGAGGATTTTGGTATTGTTGCCAGGGTGGCTCGTTATCATAATGTTTACGGGCCCAATGGAACTTTTGATGGTGGGCGCGAGAAGGCTCCTGCCGCCATTTGCAGAAAAGTAATCCAAGCAAAAATGTCGGGTGAAAACGAAATTGAGATCTGGGGCGATGGGAATCAGACTCGTAGTTTCATGTACATCGACGACTGTGTGAAAGGAACGCAAGCTATCATGAATAGTAACGATGTGGTTTTTCCGATCAATTTAGGGAGTGAGGAAAAGGTTTCGATTAACGAACTTGTTGATGTTGTTGAAAAAATAGCCGGAGTGACACTTAAGAGAAATTATAATCTTTCGGCACCCAAGGGAGTTAATGGCAGGAACTCGGAAAATACACTTATTCGAGATACTTTAGGTTGGGATCCATCAATTTCTCTGTTGGCTGGAATGGAAAAAACCTATTCGTGGATTTATGACCAAATGAATTCCTCTACGCCATCTGTTGTAAACATAGCCTGAGCCTGAAAAAAACAAAAATTTCAATGAGTAAATCCGTAGAAAATATATCCGTTGTCGGTCTTGGTAAACTTGGAGGAACCATGGCCGCATGTTTCGCTTCCAAAGGCTTTCAAGTCATTGGCTCAGACATTAATCAGAATGCCGTAGACGCGCTTAACGAGGGGCGTGCTCCTTCTCAGGAAATTGGCTTGGATGATCTTGTGAATGCCAATCGTGATAGGCTTTCGGGAACCATGAATGTGGCCGAAGCAATCAAGAATACTGAAATCACTTTTGTTATTGTGCCAACGCCTAGTGACGATAGAGGAGCGTTCATTCTGGACTACGCAAAGAAGGCCTTTATTGAAATGGGAAAAGCCCTTGCAGCCAAGGACGGATACCATGTTATTGTGATGACCAGCACAGTTTTGCCAGGTAGTACTAGGCATGGACTTTTGCCTATATTGGAGTCCGAATCGGGTAAGAAATGCGGTCCTGATTTCGGTCTTTGTTACAATCCTGAGTTTATTGCATTGGGATCTGTTATAAGAGATTTTCTTAATCCAGATTTTTATTTATTAGGTCAGTTTGACGAGCGTTCTGGTGACCTTTTGGCTTCAGTGCATAATAAAGTTTCTGAGAATAAGCCTCCGATTCAAAGAATGAACTTGGAAAATGCAGAGTTAGCCAAAATCGCAGTTAACAGCTTCGTCACGATGAAGATCTCCTATGCCAATACTTTGGCTGACTTGTGCGAAAAGATACCCGGTGGTGACATTGATGTGGTTTCTGATGCGTTGGGTATGGATTCCAGAATAGGCAGGAAGTATCTAACCGGTGGATTTGGTTTCGGCGGACCTTGTTTTCCCAGGGATAACATCGCCCTCGCTTTTATTGGCTCGTCCTTGGATTCAGACTGTTCCTTATTAAAAGCAAATGATGACTACAATAGGTATCTATCCTCAAGGCAGGCTGAAAAAATGAGAGGATTTATTCCTGAGGGATCTTCAATTGCGGTATTGGGTTTGTCTTATAAGCCAAATACTCATGTGATTGAAGAATCGCCTGGAATCCACCTTTGCGAGGAATTGTCTAAGCGTGGATACCGTGTTTTCGCCCATGACGACATGGCTACTGCCGATGCAACTCCCATTCTCAAGGGTAAAGCCGTAGTAAGTGATTCCATTGAAGAAACGCTTAGGGATGCTAGTGTGGTTATCATAACAAAGGCCGAACCTTCCTATGTCAATTTGCAGGCGGATGAGATTACCAGAGACAGAGAAGTTACAATTTTGATAGACTTTTGGAGGTTGCGCAAGGATCTGGCGGATAACCCAAAGATCCAATACCTACCATCCGGCATTTGCATAGATTCCGAGTTCGGAGAAAAAAAGTTCAATCAACTCTGGAGCTAGGGCGAACAGCTCATTGCAATGAGCGGCTTTTAAAATCAAGTGTCTTACCTAAGGCAAATAATTTACATAGTGGGAAACGATTCGAAGAGAATCCCTTTTCTCATCGTTATCTTCATCGCTTCTTCGGCACTTGACATAGTTGGTCTGGGAATAGTTTTCCCTTACATTTCATTGCTCTTGGAGCCAAATGACCAAACTGAAAGCTATGTTTTGACATTTGCCGATCTGTTTTTCAAAGACTCGAATACTACTGAAATCATTCTGATCATTGGCCTACTTCTTGTTGTCGTTTTTGTTTCGAAGATGTTTTATTCCCTGTTTGTTAATTGGAAAATTCTTAATTTTTCATACGAAAAAGGTGCTAAAATCAGAACAGCCTTGATGGTTCGGTACCAAAATATTCCCTATGGTGAATACTTGAACAGAAACAGTGCCGATTACATTAATTCCATCCAGTTGCTTTCCGCTCAGTTCGCTCAAAACACGATGCAAGCCATTCTTAGATTCTTAAGTGAAGGTATTATGCTTTTGGCAATCCTTACTTATCTGGCATGGACCAACCCAACGGCCCTTTGTATCCTTCTCTCACTTGTTGGAGGAGTCGTCTTTTTATACGACAAATTATTCAGAAAAAAGATAACTGCGTATGGAAAGTCCACCACTGAGCATCAATCAAAACTTGTCAAAGGAACGAACGAATCAATCGAGGGATTGAAGGAGATTAGAATTCTTGGAATCGAACCCTTTTTTTTGAAGAAAGTAAAGGAGTCTGCCTATACTTACGCCAAGCTGTTTGCAAAATCGCAAGTTTTGGGTCTGGCTCCACGATACATACTGGAATTTTGCCTTATCTTGTTCATTGTCATTTTTGTTTTCATTACAATTCTCGGAGGGTTTGAATTGAAAAGTATCGTGCCTTCTCTGACTGTTTTTGCAGTTTCTTCATTACGCTTAATTCCAGCTGCTAACTCAATATCAAATGGCATTGCTCAAATGCGTTTCGGTCGTCATGCGACCCAGTTGATTTATGACGACCTCGCTTCGGACCTAGAGAATACCCCCGAATCACTTCATTCCAATGCAACCGACCGATCGAATCCAGTCGAAAGTGAAGTATTCAGCTCTTTGGAGCTTAGTGAGATCAGTTTCTCATACCCATCTTCCGACAAGCCTGTTCTGGATAAAGTTTCACTTTCGATTAATGCTGGCGAAATTATTGGAATCGTTGGGAGTACAGGGTCAGGAAAAACCACCTTGATCAATGTGATGCTAGGATTGCTCAAGTCCTCGTCTGGACAAACTTTGGTGAACGGAAATTCCGTTGCCGACAATCTTCAGGCGCTCAGGAGGATCGTTGCCTATTTGCCTCAGCAAATTTTTCTCACTGATGATTCGCTAAGAAACAACATAGCCCTAGGAATTCAATCAAACAAAATTTCTGACCGAAAAATATGGACCATACTCGAAAAAGTCAGGCTTAAGGAGTTTGTTGAAGATTTACCGGAAGGTTTGGACACGATGGTCGGAGAGCATGGAATGAGATTGTCGGGAGGACAGTGCCAGCGAGTTGCATTGGCTAGATCGCTTTATCACGACCGAAGTATGTTGGTGCTGGACGAGTCGACGAGTTCCTTGGACGGCGAAACCGAAAAACGAATTATCACTGAACTTAAGGAATTGAGGGGAGAAAAGACAATCGTCATGATTGCTCATCGACTGACAACGCTTCAGCACTGCGACAGGATATACAGTTTGAATAAAAACCGCACATTGACTGTTGTTAATTACGAAGATCTTTTGTCTACTTAGCCTGAATGTTATGTTGCTGTTAAACTTAAGTCACAATTTTTACCGCTTTTGAGCAAAGTTCTTTTATTCGGCTCCAGTGGTCATGCGAAATCCTGCGTGGATTTAATCGAATCGACCGAGACCTTTGTAATCAAAGGTGTTGTTACTCGAGAAAAATCCAAACTCTCATCTTTCATGGGATATGATGTGACTGGAACAGATGAATCGATAGCGGAGTTGGTTCGCGATTGCCCGCAAGCGGTTATTGGCGTTGGTCAAATCAAGGATGCAGGTCCACGAATTGGTTTGTTTTTGAAACTGATGGAATTTAATGCCGAAATGCCGGTGATCGTCTCGCCTTATTCAAAAGTCTCAAAGCATTCGAGGTTGGGTGATGGATCATTGGTTTTTCACCATGTAGTCGTAAACGCCTCAGCCATCGTCGGCCAAAACTGTATCCTTAACAACAAATCCTTAATCGAACATGATGCTTTGATTGAAGATCACTGCCACATCTCCACAGGTGCTATAGTAAATGGTGGCGCGAAAGTTGGGCGAGGTAGTTTTGTCGGTAGCGGAGCCATACTGCATGAGGGTGTGTGTGTTGGTGAAAACTCTATCATTGGGGCGGGCAAGGTTGTCAAAGATGATGTCGAACCGGGATCGATTTACAAATGAAGGATCGTCGACAAAATTCAACATTGATTATCGCCGAGGCGGGAGTGAACCATAACGGTTCCGTTGAAACTGCAATTGAATTAGTCCGAGTTGCTGCTGCGTCAGGAGCCGACGTCGTCAAATTCCAAACTTTTACCGCCGACAGTCTTGTGACTGAAAAAGCAACGAAAGCTGAGTATGCAAGTCGAACTACCGATGCATCCGAATCACAACATGGAATGATCCGAAAATTGGAGTTGAACCCCGAAATGCATGTTCGTTTGATCGAGGAATGCAAGGACTGTGGGATTGAATTCGCCTCCACTGCATTTGATGAAGCAAGTATAGAAATGCTTGGTCAGTTTGAAGTCAGCTTTCTTAAGGTGCCCTCCGGGGAGTTGAACAATGTTCCTTATTTGAGGCGGATCGCGAGCAAAGGCTTACCCGTAATACTATCGACTGGGATGGCAACTCTCGAGGAAGTAAGGGAAGCTCTTGACCTGCTTTTAGCCTCAGGGGCAAGTAAAGAGAGCGTGACAATTTTACATTGTAACACGGAATACCCCACGCCAATGCATGATGTTAACCTGCGAACCATGGAGACTATCCGGAAAGAGCTGGAAGTTGCCGTGGGATATTCCGATCATACTCTGGGCATTGAAATACCCATAGCTGCGGTCGCGATGGGAGCAAGAGTCATCGAAAAGCACTTTACTTTGGACCGTTCGATGCCTGGTCCGGATCATGCGGCAAGTTTGGAAGGAAATGAACTTGCTGAAATGGTTTCGGCGATTCGCAACATTGAGAAAGCAATGGGGGATGGAATCAAAAAGCCAAGCCCAAGTGAACAGAAGAATATTACTGTCGTAAGGAAATCAATCGTCGCTGCCTGTCCGATCCAAAAGGGAGACGAGTTCACATGTCAGAATCTAACCGTGAAAAGGCCGGGAACTGGAATTTCTCCCATGAGATGGGATGAAATTATCGGAACCACCTCCCTTCACGACTATAAGCGGGACGACTTGATAAAGCTGTGAAAAAAGTTTGCGTAATAACGGGAACGAGAGCGGAGTACGGTTTGTTGACATGGGTCTTGGATGGTATCGAGAAATCTTCCAAACTTGACTTGCAGTTATGCGTTACGGGTATGCATCTGTCTCCTGAGTTTGGTATGACTGCACTGGAAATCGAAAGAGATGGCTTTAGCATAGACTCCAAGGTAGAGATGCTTTTGAGCTCCGACACTTCGAGCGGAATAGCAAAATCAATGGGCTTGGGTTTAATTGGTTTCGGTGACGAGTTTCAGAGATTGAAACCAGATTTGATTGTTTTGCTTGGAGATCGTTTCGAGGTTTTTGCCGCTGCTGCCGCCGCTACTTTCGCCAGAATACCCATCGCTCATTTTCATGGAGGCGAAACAACAGAGGGAGTGATTGACGAGCCGATCAGACACTCGCTGACAAAAATGTCTCATCTGCATTTCGTGGCTACCGATGAATATCGTAAAAGAGTAATTCAACTTGGGGAAAGCCCCGAGCGAGTCTGGTGCGTAGGCGGTCTTGGGATTGACAATATCAAGAAACTCGAACTTTTGCAGAAAAGCGAGTTTGAGAAATCGATTGGATTTTCCCTTGGTAAGAGAAACCTACTGATAACATTTCATCCCGTTACGCTTGAGGAGAATACGGCCTCAGAGCAAATGGAGGAATTGCTTGCCGCTATCAACGAGCTAAAGGATACCAAAGTCATATTTACTATGCCGAATGCCGATACGGATGGTCGTCAACTTTTCCGACTGATTGATGAATTTACGTCAACGAATGAGAACACCATTGCATTTACCTCAATGGGGCAATTGCGCTATCTGTCTTGCATAAAGTACGTTGATGCTGTCGTTGGAAACTCTTCCAGTGGATTGATAGAGGTTCCGTCCTTCAAGAAGCCTACCATTAATATCGGAGACCGGCAAAGAGGACGAGTGAAAGCTGGTAGCGTGGTCGATTGTCCTCCAGACAAGGAAGCGATTAAGCGCACGATCGAGGGAGTATACGAAACTTGTTTTCAGGAAAAGCTAAAGACAGTAGAAAACCCTTACGGTGATGGTGGAGCAAGCGAATACATAGTTAAGGTCATCGAACAGACTGACCTAACTGGAATCCTGAAAAAGCGTTTTTATGATTTGCCATCTGACTGACAGCTTTCTGGATCGGAAAAATTGAAATAATGAAAATTTATAAATCCGAATTGGCTGAGCATCCAATCCCAGTAAGCATAGATCCCTCGGCATTGGACAAGTTACACGGGGCAACCGCTGGATTCCATTGTACCGAAGCATTTATGAGTATCAAGGAGACGCTCTGACGGTTTCATTATTGATTTTTACGGGACTAGTCCCTCTAGCGCTTATATTTTGAAAAACATTATCATCACTCCCTCTGCGACCATACGCGATGCAATGAAGGCGTTGGATCACACTGCCGAAAAGTGTTTGCTGGTAGTGGATAAAAAGGGCGAATTGCTTGGAACCCTAACTGATGGGGACATAAGGCGAAAAATTTTAACAGGAGCTCCTTTTACCGAAGATATTTCTTCCGTATACTTCAATCAACCCCATACACTGCTTTTGCATTCCTTCTCGAATGAGGAGGCCAAGGCAATATTACGCGAGAAGAAACTTCCTCTTCTGCCTGTTATTGATTCGGAAGGAATCGTAGTCGATTACGTAACTTGGCAAAAAATGGGGGCCGAAGAACCTGCATCAGTTTCCCTAAGCGAAGTACCCGTGGTTATTATGGCTGGCGGAAAGGGGGCGAGATTGAAGCCCTTTACGGATATACTGCCCAAGCCCTTGATGCCGGTTAGGGAAAAAACGATCATAGAGCATATAATTGATCAGTTTACTTCTTATGGATGCAAGAATTTTTACGTTTCCGTTAACTACAAAAGCAAGATTATAAAAGCCTATTTTGAGGAACTCGATCCATCGTATGACGTTACCTTTATCGAGGAAAAGAATCCACTGGGAACGGCAGGAGGATTGGGTTTGCTAAAAGATAAAATTAAAAAGCCTTTTTTCGTAAGCAATTGTGATATTCTTATTAAGACCAATTTCGAGAAACTGTTTGATCATCATTCCAAAGGGGGTTTTCAAATGTCTCTGGTTGCTTCGGCCAAGGATTATATCATTCCTTACGGAACTTGTGACTTGGCCGAAGATGGAAGCCTCGAGCGAATTAATGAGAAACCAAGTTATGAGTTTCTTATTAATACTGGGCTTTATGTGATGAATCCTGAAATCCTTAAACTGATTCCATCAGATAAAGTTTTCCATGCCACTTGCCTTATGGAAAATGTCAAAAAAACAGGAGGAAATATAGGTGTTTTTCCAGTGAACGAAAGCTCTTGGATAGACATAGGGCAGTGGGGTGAATACAAAAATTCCTTTGAGAAAATTTTCTAACTGTTTTTTCCGAAGCCGAAGATTCTTTAGCCTGAGTTAAATTTTTAAAAGTTATTGTGATAAACGGCGCTTCAGTACTTGCAATCATTCCAGCTCGGGGAGGTTCAAAGGGATTGCCGGGCAAAAATATTAGGGAAATATGCGGAAAACCTTTGATCGCGTGGAGTATTCTGCAGGCGATAGAATCTGAATTCGTAGATGTTACTGTCGTAACTTCCGACTGTCCTGAAATTATTGGTGTCGCCAAACAATTTGGGGCTCAAGTTCCTTTCGTCAGACCAATGGAACTTGCCGCAGATAACTCGAGTACAATGGATGTCGTAGTTCATGCCCACGATTATTATAGCAAGTCTTTAAGTATGAAATTCGATTATTCCGTGCTGGTTGAACCAACTGCGCCCTTGAGGGAGAAGGGTGATATCGATTGTATGATAAAAAAACTTGACCAGCTTAAAGATCGTTACGATTCAATCGTAAGCATAGGAGAGGTAACTGAGCACCCATCGATCATGAAGCTTTGCGAAGGGGACGATTTGAGACCATTATTTCCCGGAATACAAAAGGGAAGCCGACGGCAGGATTACGATGCGGTATTCTGGCCTTATGGGGGTCTGTTTGTAAATAAAACTGATATAATGATCCGCGAAAACTCTCTTTATTCTCAAAGACTTACTTTTCATAAACTCAAAAGGTATCAGTGTTGTGAAATTGACGATCTACAAGATTTTGTTCAAACGGAAGCAATTATGAAACACGAATGGAACATGACATGAAATTTTTAGTCGTTGGATTGGGTTCAATGGGAAAAAGAAGAATTCGGAACCTGAAAGCTCTTGGATATACGGAGATAGCGGGATTTGATCTACGTGAAGATCGATTAGATGAAGCTGAACAAAAATATGGGATTAAAAAGTTTAATTCCTTCGATGGTTCAATAGGAAGTTTCAATCCTCGTGCAGTCATTATCTCCACCTCCCCAAAATTTCATATGGATTATGCCATGCCTTGTGAAAAAAAGGGAATTCCCTGTTTTATAGAGGCTTCGGTGACCGATTGTAAAAGAATTTCAGAATTAGATCAAAGAATCAGTGAAAGTGGGGTCATCATGGCCCCATCCTGTACCATGCGCTTTTACCCCGGGCCTCTAAAGGTCAAGGAATTGATTTCTCAAGGAGTCCTGGGCGAGGTCCTGAACGTAAATTATCAAACGGGGCAATATTTGCCGGACTGGCACCCTTGGGAAGATATTTCTGAATATTACGTTTCGGATACTGAGACTGGTGCTGCAAGGGAAATTGTTCCCTTTGAACTTACTTGGCTTAACGATATTTTCGGAACTCCCGAAACTTTGGCATGCGTTAAAGCGAAACTCTCAAAAATGGATGCGCCAATAGATGATATCTACCATTGCTTGCTTAGGTATCCAAAGAATATTTTGGCTAATCTGACCGTTGAAGTCATCTCTCGGCCCTATGCTACCCGTGAGTTGAGAATAATTGGTTCGCTTGGAGAACTGGTAATGAGCGCCGATGAAAATTGCGTTCGGTATGCCAATACCGATTCTCGTGAATGGATTCGCCATTCATTGGATAGCGGCACGATGGAGGCAGGTTATATTAATCCAGAAGAACCTTATATCAAAGAAATCGAAAGTTTCATAGAAGCCGTGAACTCGAATGACCAATCTAAATTCCCCAATACATTGGAGGATGATTGTCGAATTCTTGAAATCCTCGAAGAGTTGGAAGGCAAATCCAATTTATAGTAAACTCAACTTGCTTAAAGTTTTAGTGACATGATTTTTGACAAAAGCGAGAAAGGTCCAAATCTCTACAGTAAAGCGAAGACCTTGATTTCCGGAGGTAATATGCTTTTGTCCAAGAGGCCGGAAATGTTTTTACCTGAGCAATGGCCATCTTACTTTAGCAAGACGAAAGGATGCAAGGTATGGGACCTTGATGGAAGAGAATTGACCGACATGCTTATGACCGTCGGCACCAATACTCTTGGATATAATTTTCCTGCGGTTGATGATAGGGTCAAGCGGGTCATAGAAGAAGGAAACATGTCTTCTTTGAACGCACCCGAGGAAGTGGAACTTGCCGAGAAGTTGATTGAACTGCACCCATGGGCCAAGATGGCAAAGTTCTCGAGGTCCGGAGGAGAAGCCAATGCAATCGCAATTCGGATAGCTAGAGCTGCGTCCGGAAAAGATAATGTAGCGATTTGCGGCTATCACGGCTGGCACGATTGGTATCTGGCAACCAATTTAGTGGGAGACGACGAACTTGATGACCACCTTCTTCCCGGACTGGAACCAAGAGGAGTCCCGCAAAGCCTTCGGGAAACCGTTTTTCCATTTAGATACAATGACTTCGAAGCACTCGAATCACTTATTCGAGAAAAAAATATTGGAGTAATCAAAATGGAGGTTTTTCGAAATCAAGAGCCTTCGGGTAATTTCCTGCAAGATGTCCGCAAGCTTGCAACTGCTAACAATGTGGTTTTGATATTCGACGAATGTACTTCCGGTTTCAGAAAAACGTTCGGCGGTTTGCATAAATTTTTCGAAGTAGAACCCGACTTGGCTATGCTGGGCAAGGCTTTGGGCAATGGCTATGCAATTAATGCAGTCATTGGACGGGAGGAGATAATGCAGGCAGCTCAATCTACTTTTATAAGCAGTACGTTCTGGACCGAAAGAATAGGCTCGGTTGCAGCGTTGGCTACGCTTGAGGCGATGGAACATGAAAAGTCATGGGAAACCATCACTGAAATCGGGGGATATTTTCAGGCGAAACTAACTGAGTTGGCAGGAGAATTTCAACTGCCTTTGACAGTCAAAGGGCTTGAAGCTTTGACAACTTTCAGTTTCGATTCGCCAAATTCTTTGGCCTATAAAACATTTCTAACTCAGGAGATGTTGAAAAAAGGTTATTTAGCTGGATCCTCGTTTTATGCCAGTATTTCTCATAGCAGGGTTATCTTGGATGAATATTTTGAGGCTTTAAGCCCAATTTTCAAAGTTCTCAAGGAATGTGAAATGCATAGGGATATTATGACCTTGCTTGATGGTCCAATATGCCATGGCGGATTCAAGAGGTTGAATTGATTTATGGGTGAAGCAACTCAATTTACTTTGGTTAAACGTAAGATATCATCAAGGATATGAACGCTCATGATTTAAAAGGTAGAGTCGTTGTAGTTACGGGAGGGGCAGGCTTATTGGGGCAATGTTTTGCAAAGGCGATTGCAATTGCAGGAGGTTTACCCGTACTCGCTGACGTAAGGCTTGATGCTGCCGAAGATTGTTCGCGGCAGATCAATGAAACCATTGGCGAAGAGCAATCCTGTGCCATTGGTATTGATATAACCGACAAACAATCAATCACCAAAGCCATAGACGAAATCAAATCCAGATTCGGACGAATCGATGCTTTGGTTAGTAATGCATATCCTAGAAATGAAAACTACGGACGCCGATTCGAAGATGTTGCGTTTTCTGATTTCTGTGAAAACGTAAGTCTTCATTTGGGGGGGTATTTTCTTGCTGCGCAACAATTTGCATCTTTCTTTAAAGAGCAGGGAGACGGGCATATTATTACGATGGCATCTGTCTATGGTATCGTTGCTCCAAGGTTTGAGATCTACGAAAATACGGAGATGACGATGCCCGTTGAGTATGCTGCGATCAAATCCGCGCTCATCCATCTTAACAAATACATGCTCCATTATTTTCGAGGCAGTGGAATCCGTTTCAATTGTCTTAGTCCTGGCGGTATTCTGGACCATCAACCCAAACCCTTCATGGAAAAATATAATTCTTTTGCTCAATCAAAAGGAATGCTTTCACCTGAGGATTTGACTTCAACTTTGCTTTTTCTTCTCAGTGAAAAATCCAAGTATCTAAACGGTCAGAACATCGTCGTCGATGATGGCTGGAGTGTCTGACCTCGTTGGTAATATGAATAATATCGTGGTCGTCGGTGCTGGTCAATTAGGCAGCAGGCATTTACAAGGTTTGGCCAAATTATCTAATGAGAGCATCATTCATGTAGTCGACCCTTCTGAAAATTCTAAAATCGAGGCGTTCAAGAGGATTAAGGAAGTAAGTACGGACAAGGTTCACGAAATTTTATCTCATGATTCCGTCGAGACTTTACCGGATTCAATTCAATTGGCTATTATTGCAACTACTGCTGACATTCGTTTGCCTGCCCTTAAAGCGCTTTGTTCTCATGCCTCAGTTCAATACCTGATACTTGAAAAAGTGCTTTTTCAAAAAGCTTCGGATTTCCAGGAAGCTCAAAAGCTTATAGAAAATAACGCAATCAAGTGTTGGGTAAACTGCCCTCGCCGCACCTACCCAGTTTATTGTGAATTGCGGGAATACTTTTCGACTGACCCCGTCACCAACATGGACGTAGTCGGAGGGGAGTGGGGATTAGGGTGTAATGCCATTCATTTTCTTGACCTGCTAGCTTTCTTCACAAGGAAAGTTGACTTCGAATTAGATGTTTCACATTTGGATACCGGTATGCGTACTGGCAAAAGGGAAAAATTCTTTGAGTTTACTGGTTGTATCTTGGGGGAATGTGGTGGAGCGTCATTTAGCTTGAGATCGACTTTTAAAAGCCAAGCCAATCATATCATAAGTCTTTATGGAGAAACAAGGTTCGCGGTGATTGACGAGGTAGGTGGCCGAATCTGGAAGGTAGACGAAAACTCAAGCCAAAGTTCGACCTTTGATTTGCCTTTTCAGAGTAATCTTACTACTACGATCGCTGATTCCATCTTAAGCGATGGGACGTGCAACCTCCCGGGATATGAAGAGTCACGCATGGTACATACGCCTTTCCTGCAAGCTCTTTCCACGCATTTGGGATCTGAGCTTTTCACCGATTCAATTCCCATCACCTAAGCTATGAACGGAAATACTTGGTTGATTGGCTGTGGTAATATGGCTCAGGATTATGCGAAGGTATTAAGACAATTGGAAGTTCAATTCACGATTATTGGCCGCGGAGAGGTATCAGCTTCCCTCTTCGAAGATTCCCTGGGCTTAAAAGTAGAACGCGGTGGGTTGGAGTCATTCCTCGATGGTAAGCCCCATTTGCCATCCCATGCTATTGTAAGCGTTGGGATAGAAAACCTTGCTTCCTGCACTTCCTCTTTGGCGGAACTCGGGATAAAAAAGATTCTCGTCGAAAAGCCTGCCGGCCTTGATGCCTCTGAAATCAATGACTTGGCCGCAGTTTCCAATGAAAATGAGGTGAATGTTTATGTCGCTTACAACAGGCGTTTTTACAGTTCTGTTATTGAAGCCCGAAAATTGATTGAGGAAGATGGAGGCGTTCGGTCATTTAATTTTGAATTTACCGAGTGGGGTCACGAGATCGAGACATTGCAAAAGGCCGCCGGAGTCAAGGAGCATTGGGTGTTCGGAAATTCCAGTCATGTCATCGACCTTGCTTTTTTTCTAGGGGGTAAACCTGTTGAAGTTAGTGCCTTCCACGGAGGCAGTTTGGATTGGCATTCCGCTGCTTCAATGTTTACGGGAGCTGGGCGTACCATCGATGGAAAACTCTTTAGTTATTGTGCGAATTGGGATGCTCCCGGTCGATGGGGTTTAGAGTTTTGCACTAAAAACTATCGATTAATATTTCGCCCTATGGAAACTTTGCAGGTTATGAGGAAAGGCTCGGTTTCAATCGAAGCCATGAGCTTCGAGGGACAAGATTTGGACAATGATTTCAAACCTGGCCTTTTTCTTCAAACAAAAGCATTTCTGGAGGATAATGAACATGATGACTTATGCATGCTTTCAGAACATGTTGAAATGTTACCGTTTTATTCGCAAATTGCTGGGTATTGATGAAACTCCAATTTCTAAGACGCGTAAAAATGAAGAGTTTACTTAAAAAGTCATTTGCCTGCTTGTTACTGCTGCTTTTAGGAGTCTTCCTCGGAATTTATCTGCAAAGAAATGATTCTATAAAAATTTACATTAACTCATTATTGGAGGAGGGAATCTTATCTTATGCTAGAAGTACTGACTTCAATGATGTAGGAAATTCAAAAGTTAACCTTTTGGAAGTTCGTTCGATAGAATTATCACGAGATTCGGATACTTACGATACCGAGATTGATTCTAAATATATTCTGAGAAAAAGAGAATTTAATCAGGCAAGAGCTGCTATCATTTTGATCGATATTTGGAATACTTCCAAGGAACCTAATGATGGATTTAAAGAAAGACATGAAAGTTTTGTCTTAAATAAAATTGTACCTTTAATCAACTTGGCGAGAAAACATAAGATCCAAGTCATACATTCTCCTCACTCTTACCCAATTTCCAAGCATGTCTTAATCGAACCTCAAGATATTGTTCTTGAAGTCGATAATCTTCCTTTTCAGATGCAATCCCTTTACCTCCATAATCTGTTGAAGGAGAGAGGCATTAGTACTCTCTTGTATGCTGGCAACTCTACTCATAAATGCCTTTTTGATAGACCAGACGGCATATATGGTATGAGGAAACTAATGGATGATTTTATTTTAGTTCGTGATGCTACCATGGCATTCGAGTATCATACTACCTTGGAAGGTGAATTAGTTAAAAACGTTTTCACTAATTATATCGAAGAGTCGTATGGTACTTCCACAACTATTAATGATCTAAACATGAGTTTATCATCCCCAGAATCTCCTTAGACCATGGTAGTCTGGTTAGTAGGTATGTCGGGGTCGGGGAAAACAACTTTGGGCCGGATTGTTTATGATGATCTTAAGGACCGTCAGCCAAATACGGTTTTTGTGGATGGCGATGAAATTCGTGCCTTGTTCAAGCATGATGATTTGAAAAAAGATTATTCGGTTGAGCAAAGAAGGAGGAACGCCGAACGCATTTATGAAATTTGCCTTTGGTTGGACCGACAGGGAATTAATGTGGTTTGCTGCATATTATGCATTTTTCCGGATATTCTGGAGCAAAACAAATCAGCCTTTTCCCGCTACAGGGAAATCTACCTTAAGGCCAACTTGTCGGAACTCATTTCCAGAGATACGAAGGGCGTATACATTGGCTCGGATGATGACCGACCCTCAAATGTCGTTGGCATGGATATTCCTTTTCCTGAACCGGTTAAGCCAGATCTAATACTGAATACGACCGATAACTCAGGTTCTCCTGAAGAGCTCGCCGCCCAAGCAATTGCAATTTTTGAAACGCCCTGACAGTTCTTTGAGTAGTTCAACTCAATACCCTTACTCCGTAGGAGACAAACTGGAGAGTAAGAATACTTATTTTTATACCACTTACTCAGGGAAACCCTTTCTTGATGCTTGGAAGTCTGATCGTAGCAAGGCAATTGCGGGCATTGAGCCCGCTATTGTGATTCCTGCACCCGAACCTGTCCCGGAAAATGATTTTTCCGGTTATGGAGTGCTGGAACGAATTCTGAAACAAATCGAAAGTTCCGAAGAGTCACGGATGCTTCTGCTTTTGCTCAAGAGGTTTGAGGTTACAAAGCGAATATACCTTCGCTATAAGCCAGATTTGCGGCCTGTCGATTCCAGTGAATTTCGAGATCTTTCCCTTTATCTTCGATGGGCAGAAATACTTGGTTTGGCTTACGAAAAGTTCGGTCGCCTGTTTTACCTGAATGCATTCATCAAGGTACTTGACACGCTGATATCGGTAAAGGAAGACATTTTGGCGGAAGGTCATGGTCGGTTTGCCCGTTGCGTAATTCTGGAAGTGGAAGTTGTTGAAAATTTGATGAACAAAGTCATTCGATGAACAAACCGGTCGACGTGTTTTTTCTGGCTGCCGACTCTTCAAGGTCGAAGGCATACGCTCAGGTAATGCAGCACTCGGGATTATCTGTTTGCCGGACACTGCTTTTAAGGAAACAAAAGGTCCCCGTGGCCAATTCGACACCATTCGGAAAGGCGAGCTCCACTGTCGACAAAATCGTATTGCCTGATTTGGAAATCCCTTTGGTCGAAACCGTTGAGCAAATTTCCGACAAGTTTGACATAGTCGAAAATTACGGTGGCATAAAGAGGAGCGGAATAATCGAGTACCTTTCGACCCATAGACCAAAATTGGTTATATATTCGGGTTATGGAGGCGAATTGGTTCCCGAAGAAATGCTTGGCTTGGGGATTCCATTTCTTCATCTCCATTCAGGTTGGTTGCCTGAGTATCGCGGTAGTACTACTGCTTACTACAGTTTGCTCAATGATGGCAACTGTGGTGTAACTGCTATTTTGCTCAAACCGGAGATAGATAACGGTGATATAGTGGCAAGGAAAAGGTACCCTGCTCCACCTTCTGGCGTCGACATCGATCATCTATACGACAACGCAATCCGAGCTGATTTACTTTCCGAGGTTCTTGCTGGATGGATGAAAAATCACGAGTTCGAGGGGTTTGTTGAGCAAGATGAATCCGAAAGCCAAACTTACTATGTGATTCATCCGGTTCTCAAGCACTTGGCAATCTTATCAACAAGTTGAAGGGACTCCTATTTCCCACAACTCAGGAATCAACCCGATGAGAATTACATACAGAAGTAAAAACAACAAAGAATATTGGCAAAAAAGGTGGGATGAGGTTGAAGTCGATGAAAAAATGGAAAACGCCGATGTTTATCCTTTGAAATATGCCCAGATTGCAATCGATGACAAAGAGGGACGAATACTGGAAGCGGGTTGTGGGGCAGGGCGAATTCTCAGATACTACCATGATCTAGGTTACGACATTACTGGCATTGATTTCATTGAGTCGGTCATTACCAAACTCAAAATTACCGATTCCTCTCTGAAAGTTGCGCCCGGTGATATCACGAACTTGGATTTTTCAGATGAGTATTTTAATTATGTTCTAGCTTTTGGTCTCTATCATAACTTGGAAAAAGGTCTTGATAAGGCACTCGTCGAAACTTCAAGAGTTCTCGTTTCAGGTGGCGTGTTATGCGCTTCCTTCAGGTCCGATAACCTCCAAACTTTATTGGTTGATTACCTTGCTGAAAAGAATGTGAAGCACAAGGAATCAGAGGCCAAGATTTTTCATAAGGCGAATTTTACGCGAAACGAAATTAACAAATATCTTTCTGGCGCCGGTTTAACGCCTGTTTCAATCTATCCCGTAGTCAATATGCCGATACTTTACAAGTTCGGCATCTTTAGGCAAAGAGCTCACAAAGATTTTAATGAAAACTTGGGCCGGAAAGAGGGATACAAATTAAATGCTATTGGGAATTTGATACAAAAATTTCTTTTCAAGTTTTTCAGATATCAATTTTGTAATCTTTTTGTTGTTATCGCCAAAAAAGATTAAAGCTAAAAACATTCAAGTGAAATTCGAATCCAAGGCAGATACTTTAAAATTACTCGAGGACAAGCTTGGCACCGCAAAGGTGCTCCCTCAGTTTTCTTTCTCTTACAAGGCGTGGGAAGATGCCGCGTCAGATATTGAAGGGATCGGAACAGTCCCCGACTGGATGAATTTTAGTGAGCCGTTGATTGTTCGAAGCAGCGGTCAAAGCGAAGATTCTCTGGAGCATTCCCTCGCTGGTCATTTCGAGAGTGTTCTTGGGGTTAGTAAAAAGTGCGAGCTAATCGATGCAGTGAATACAGTTTTCAAGTCATTTGGTTCTCCGAAACCGGACGATCAGGTATTCATCCAACCTATGCTCAAGGATGTCCTGAGGAGTGGCGTTGCCTTTACCCGAGATCCTAGCAATGGGGGGCATTATCATGTCATTAACTATGACGACCAGAGTGGGTCCACCTCATCGGTTACGGATGGTTCTTCGGGGCAATTGAAAACAATTTATCATTTCAAAAGTAGAAAAATCGAAGATGGTACGTGGATGAATCGAGTGATCGATTTGTCTCAAGAGCTGCAAGCCTTGTTCGATCATGACTCACTGGACCTTGAGTTCGGTTTTGATTCCAAGGATGAACTTTTTTTGCTTCAGGTTCGCCCTCTCATTCTAAACGATCTTAGCTCTTCGGTTTCCATTTCGAGGCAAGAACAGGTTCTTGCTCAAATTGAGGAGAAAGTAAATTCGCTTTCCAAACCTCATCCATATCTTTTGGGGAAGCGATCGGTTTTTGGGGTAATGCCTGACTGGAACCCCGCTGAGATCATAGGGATTAGACCGAAACCCCTTGCACTCTCATTATACAAGGAATTGATAACGGACAGCATCTGGGCATACCAAAGAGACAACTACGGTTACCGAAACCTAAGAAGCTTTCCTTTGCTGGTTAGCTTTTCGGGAGTTCCATTCATCGATGTCCGGGTAAGTTTCAATTCCTTCATCCCAAGTTCTTTGAATGATGAAGTGGCGGAGAAACTCGTAGACTCCTATGTAGAAAACTTGGTGGAAAATCCAAATAAGCATGACAAAGTCGAATTCGAAATAGTTCATTCCTGTTACACGCTTGATTTGCCTGCAAGGCTTGAGGAACAAAAGGCACAAGGCTTTACGGAAGCCGAATGCTCGGACATAGCGGAAAGTCTTAGGGTTCTGACCAATAACATAATCAATGATCAAAACGGTCTCTGGAAAAAAGATTATGAGAGAATCGAGGAATTAAGAGCAAGGCATACTCTGATTCAGGAAAGCAATTTAACAAAAATAGAAAAAATTTATTGGCTCATTGAGGATTGCAAGAGATACGGCACATTGCCTTTTGCCGGCTTGGCTCGAGCAGGTTTTATTGCCGTTCAAATGATTGGTTCGTTAGTTCGGACGGGTATTTTGTCCGACGTTCAATATCACGGATTCATGTCTTCATTGAATACCGTAAGTTCAAGAATGGCTTCCGATCTTTCCCAAAACGACTTTGATAGCTTTTTGCAAACATATGGTCATTTGCGGCCAGGGACTTATGATATTTTGTCTCCTAGGTACGATGAGACTCCCGAACTCTATTTCAGCGTCGATTCGGATTCAGGGACGGCAGATTCCCCTAAGGAATCAGCCTTCTCTTTGGGCTTGGACGACATGAATCGGTTAAGCGAAATCCTCATGGAGCATAAGTTGGATCACAATGTGATAAGCCTGCTGAATTTCTTTAGATCGGCGATAGAGGGTAGGGAGTATGCAAAGTATATTTTTACCCGTAGCTTGAGTGACGTCTTGAAGCTAATTTCGGAATTAGGCTCAGACATGAGTATTTCAAAGGAAGAACTTTCATATTTAAACATTAATGACCTTCGTAAGCTTTACGCGTCTTCGGAAAACCCGGAGAATTCCCTTAAGAGGAGCATTGAGCACGGCAAGCAAGATCATGAAGACACTTGTTCTTTGAACTTGCCGTCCCTGATTACCTCCTCCTCTTCGGTTTGGTCTTACGAGCCTGCGATTAACGAACCTAATTTCATTACCCTTAAATCCATTCGAGGGAGCGTTGTCTTAAAGGACGAGGACATTTCTCGGTTTTCGGGTAACATCCTTATGGTTGAGAGTGCGGATCCCGGTTATGATTGGATTTTCTCTCACGGTATAGGTGGTTTCATCACCAAGTATGGAGGAGCGAACTCTCATATGGCCATAAGGGCAGGGGAGCTAGGCATTCCTGCAGTTATCGGCGCAGGTGAAGCCCTCTATGGGCAATGGGAAAAAGGCGAGGTTCTCGAGCTCGACTGCATGAATAAGAAGGTCCTCGTGATAAAATGAAGAAAATTGCGGTTACCCAGAGAGTCTCTGAAGAAAGTTCCTACCGGGAAAGAAGGGATGCCCTCGATCAAAGATGGATTGATTTTCTTTTGTCAGTTGGCCTTTTCCCCGTATTGATACCGAACCATTTGGCTTTCGTTGAAGCCATGATTGAGGGAAGTGGCGTTCAAGGGATTCTTCTTACGGGAGGGAATTCTCTTTGTAAATATGGTGGCGAAGCAAAAGAAAGAGATCAGGTCGAAAAATACTTGCTCGAATGGTCGATGAAGAAGGATCTTCCGGTTCTCGGGGTTTGCAGAGGAATGCAGTTGGTTCAGGATTTCTTTGGGAATGAACTTAACCCAGTCGACGGCCATGTCGGTGCTCGTCACGAACTTTCAATTGTCGAAGGTAGACATTTGTCCGATGTCTTGACCAAGCTTGCTTCGGTTAACTCCTATCACGAATATGGAACAAAAGTGGTTTCTGGCGAGCTCGCCGCCTGCGCTCACTCGCTTGATGGCGTAGCGATGGCAGTCGAGCACGTTTCCCGGAGAGTCTATGGAGTAATGTGGCACAGCGAAAGGGAGTCTCCTTTCGTTAAAGAGGAGCAAGAAGTTTTTAACTATATTTTCAAATGAAAAAAGCGATAATTTTAGCAGCTGGCAGAGGAAGCAGGATGAATTCATTAACAGAGACCCTGCCTAAGTGCCGGACGGTTTTGCATGGAAAAGAATTAATCCAGTGGCAGATGCAGGCGTTGAAGGCAGGAGGAATTGACGAAGTCGGCGTAGTCAGGGGATACTTGGCTGAAACTTTTGAGCAGAATGCAACTTTTTTTGAAAATCCCCGATGGGCGGAGAGCAATATGGTCCGATCCTTTTTGGCCGCCAGGGATTGGTTGTCGAATTACGAATGCATAGTCAGTTATTCGGATATCGTTTACTCGGGTGATGCTGTGATCAAGTTGAACGCATCTTCCTCAAATGTAGCCCTAACTTTTGATCCGAATTGGAAGAGGTTGTGGACAAGAAGGTTTGCCGATCCTTTGTCGGATGCGGAAACTTTCAAGTTGAGCAGTGAGTCCAGATTGACTGAAATTGGCAAAAGAACCACGACTTTCGAAGAGATCGAAGGTCAGTACATGGGGTTGATCAAATTCAAACCTGATGGTTGGGCAGTAGTGGATGGTTTTCTCCATGAACTGACTAGTGATTCCATCGACTCAATGGATATGACGACTTTGTTGCAAAAGATGATAGAACTTGGTCTAGAAATTGAAGGGGTTCCAATTTCAGACAGGTGGTTTGAAGTTGATTCGGAATCCGATTTGCGGTTGTACGAATCAGAAGAAGCACCTCTTTTTTAAGGTTGCGAAAAAAAAACATTATTATCGTCGATGTAGACGCCTTAATGCCTAGCAGGACCGGGGTAGGTGGCAACTTGTCTTGTGTTAGCCCATTTTTGGATAGTTTGGCGTCGAAGGGCTTGAATTTTTCGAATGCCTTTACGATGGGAAACCCTACGGAGTTTGCCTTGCCTGGGCTTTTTGCATCATCGTACTTGCTGGATAATGGTGGATATCGAAATGGGATTGCCGACAGGGAAGTTGCTTTTGCGGAGGTTCTCAAACGCATCGGTTATTCAACTAGTGCGTTTTTCACGATATTCAGACCCAAAAACGACGAATATCATCGAGGATTTGATGACTTTTATCATTTGTACGATCTGCAAGTTACCGAAAAAAACTTTATGAATACCGCGAATTGGTACGTGGATGCTCTTGGTCGGGGCAGCATAGAGACTGCCGAGTGCAAAAGTGAACTTTCTATCTATTATAAAGAGTACCTGGAGGATGTACAGCGCTACTGCGAGTCTTGGATCGATTATGGCGAAAACGGGATTCTGCCTGAATCCAGGATTTTTAATAATATCAATTACCGAATGGTGAGCGAAAGAGTTAAGATGAATTTGGAAAGTCTTGCCGCAAACCCTGATAAAGTAATCGAGCCAATCCTGACGGGAGGTAGAATTGGATTGTCCGAGATAGTAAACAAAGAAGTTTGCAGGAGGAAGAAAGTGCTTAAACCGACTTTTCTGGACTTGAAGTTCAGGGCTCAGGTTCTCAGGTATTGCGGTGCGATGTTCAATCGCTCCACTTCAAGGGATTCGGGGAAGAATACTTTTGCCCTTGCCTTGGATAGGATTTTGCATGGTCAGAGTAATCTGCTGCTGCGTTACCCTTCCGGGGGGTACATATTGGAAGCTTTCAAGAGATGGCATGGCAAACATAAGGAAGGCAAGCCATTCTATTCCTATATAAAGTTATTGGATGCTCATGAGTTAAATTTGTATTCCCATGATTTGAATCAGCAGAAAGATGAGCAAAAACAAGAATACGAAATATTTAAAAAATGTCTCCGGGATCTTTGCTCGGAAAAAAACTACAAGGGCAATTTGCTTTACGATTGTTCCATCAGGTATGTCGATCATGTACTCCATCGATTGGTCGACTATTTGAAAAAAGCCAATATTCTTAAAGATACAATTCTTGTAATAACCGCCGATCACGGAGGAACCTATCCCAATATCCCAGTTAGAGGAAACAAATCTCACCGAGTTAACGCTTTTTATGACGAGCTCTATAGGATTCCGCTTGTCTTTTCAGGCGAAGGGTTGGAAGCCAAATGTTCTAAGTCCCTTGTCTCGTCAGTCGACATCGGTTCAACCCTTCTCGATTTGATAGGGGAATCGAATCCCGCTTCCTTTAGGGGCAGATCATTGTTGAGTGACGTTGAAAGACATTATGTGATGTCTGAAAATCAGGGTAGGGGGCCTTGTGACTTGATTCGAAAATCGGTTCGGGTTTGCATTAGATCCAAGAAAATTAAGCTTGTTTACGAGAAGCCTCCGGGTAAAAGCGAGGAAGGTTTCGTTGATCAATTGTACGATTTACGAAACGATCCCGATGAAATGGTTAACCTTAAGTCAGATGTAGAAGCATTGAGTGATTCGGAAGATCTCCTGGAGGTTGCACGGGCCAGAACGGAGGAAATCGTAAGTTGAATTTAATCATCATCGGTTCCTATCTAAACGTGCCATGCGTCATTGATATCGTAGAACGCGAAAAACGTGATTTCAAAATCTTATCAACGGAAGATAGTCTACTTGATCTTTTTGCGGAGCTGTATGGAAGGGAAAAAGTTTACAAGATACCGAAAGTCTTTAAAAACTTCGGCAACTTGAAAGTCCTTCTCTCTGATTTTTTCCGTTCGTTTCAACACAAGAAAAAACTGATCAAAGAAATTGGCGCTTTTCAGCCAAAGAACCTTTTCTTCTTTTTTCTAGGATGGAATGGCCTCGCATCTTGGGTAATAAAGGAATTTTCTCTGATTTGTAATATCTACTACAGACCCAAGGTAAATGTCGATTTACTGCAAACCGACAAGTCATGCCGGATGCAAATCAAAACAGCGATTGCAAGTGCAGTATGCGGAACAAGACTGAGGTCTGGAAAATATTATGGTTACTCCTTGATCGCCGTTGACAAGAGGTTTCTTGAGAAAGCTAGGGCAAGAGAATACCTTCATGAAATTGATCATCGCAACATCAAGAAATTTCTATCCAAGAGATTTGACAATCTTCAAAAGATCAAGGTGATGATTTTGAATGGTGGCATGTACAATGTGGAAGAAGATGAATATGTTCGGATCATGAAGTTGGTTTCGATTGTTCTTTTCAAGAAATACAAAGCATTTGAAATTTGTATTAAGGATCATCCTCATTTTCCTGTTTTAGAGTTGGAGCCTTTTGACGAATGCTTCAAGGTTCCTATCCATTTTCCTGCAAGCCTACTTTGCTATCATTGTGATGTAGTTGTTGGTTATAGTAGTGCGACTTTATTTGAAGCAGCGAACTTAGGCAAAAAGCCGATCAGTTTGGTTAAGTTTATTCCAACGACCAAACCCAGTCAGGTTAAGGAGGTAATTGATTACTTAGAAGACCATGTTGAAACTGGTGTGATTGAATATCCTGCCGACGCCTCCGGTTTCGCTCGGGTTTTAGAAAGGAAAAGAACATAAAACAGATTCTAAAATCAATCTTTCCTACAAAAATCTTAAATTTGGTTTTTTTGTCATACTACAAACTAAAATACGGCTTGACGACTCAAGGCACTTGCTTGCTGCGTAAAAATATCTTTGGAGAGAATTGTTATGTAGGCAAAGGAAGTAAAGTTGTATGCTCAGAGTTCGGTCGCTCATCCTATGTTGCAAACAACTCATCAATCACTTTTGCAAAAATTGGGAACTATTGTGCTATTGGAGACAATGTTAGAATATGCCTCGGTAACCATCCAACAAAAGATTTCGTTAGCATACACCCCTGCTTTTATTCATCTTATGGGCAAGGAACTGCCTCATATGTAAAGAAGGATGTCTTTCCCGGTCACAAGTTTACGGATAAGACAAAAACATTTGTGGTTGAGATCGGTAATGATGTTTGGATTGGAAATAACGTTTCCATTCTTGATGGTATAAAGATTGGTGATGGCGCAATCATCGGTATCGGTTCAATAGTTACCAAGGATATTGAGCCTTACTCAATTGTAGGCGGAGTTCCTGCTCGGATAATCAAAATGAGGTTTGCCGACTATGAAATTCAATATTTGAAAAAACTAGAATGGTGGAATAAGCCTGAAAAGTGGATTAGAGATAATGCCCATAATTTTACTTCAATAAAATCATTGATGAACAATGACTAAATCTATGGGAATAAGAGAGGCTAATTTATATTTAATTATCGTCATTACCTTTATCTTAGTGCCAATTGTAGGAATACTGAATGAATATATATTTGATGAATATAATGTATATCTATTCTGCATTATATTCTTCTTCTATTTTATTTATAATATGGGTGCAGTTAAAAAATCTTTATTTAAGCGAAGTACCATATATATATTCCTTTTATTTATTGTGTATGCTATTTGCATGGCAGTACCTACCCCTGAATTTTCATATAATTTGGAGTTGGTATCCATATTCTGTTATTTCCTTTTCTTCGTATTGGGATCGGTTCTCTTTTACAATAATGAGTATATTTCCGACTTGGCATGGTTTCTGACATTTTCTTATCTATTTACTTATATCGGTAGGATATCGATGGATCTTGAAGGTGCCAGGCAGGGTACAAATCTTTCTTCCGGGATAGTTGTTATGTCTTTTGCTCCTTTCGTCCTCATGAATTTTAAAAAATACACGAGAAATTACATACGGTATACTTACATTCTACTTATCTTTCTTACATTATGGTCTGCTGTTATTGGTGCTAGAGCAGTAACATTGGGCTTCTTGTTTTTTGGGGTCACGTTTTACTTTTGGCCATTAATTACGAGAAACCGAATTGTTTACATTACTTATTTTCTCTCCTGTTTGTTCTTTATGTCATTGGGAGTATTGTACTACATTTTCTTTATAACAGACCCTAACTTTGCCTTACTTAGAAATTCCGGCATTGGTATATTGTCAAAGAGGGTTGGAACCAGGTTAGACATTTGGATCCATTTGGTACAGGTTATCGTCCAAGGGGATTGGTTATGGGGGAACGGTTCCAATTTGAAGACCCAAGACTTGACGCCATTAGCCTATCTCGACTTTAGTATGAACAGGGCTAACTTGTCTTCTCACTCGACCATTTTTGAAGTGATTTACCGAGTCGGGGTATTCGGATTGTTAATTTTCTTTATGCTTATTTTTTCCATATGGTCATTTTTGTGGAAATCCAAAGGAACTAATCTTTCGCGTATAATTTGCAGTTCAATCATAATGTTAATTCCGATATGCTTTAGTTCCACTTTCCTTGTTTTTTCAGCTTTCCACCTGAGGTGCGCTTTTGTATGGATTTTATTGGGATTTGGATATGGTTACACTTTAAGCCTTGTTAGAATGCCCAAGAGCAGAACCATTTATCAAGTATGAAAAGTATGCTTGTTGTTGAGGCATCCGGTCATCCAAAGGTTCTGGAGAACCAATACTTTTTGTTTAAAGAAAAATTCAATATTTCCTTCTTGGTTCCGCCCGATAAGCATAAAAGCTATAACCTGCTTATGCCTAATGTAATGAGACACTGTAGCGTTAAATACAGTTTTCACTCTACAACGATTTTTTTAAAGCTTATTTTTAACGGTTACCAGTACGATTACATTCACATTTCAACTGGTCCCGAAGGTAAGCATTACTCAACCTTTTGGTCTCATCCCTTGTTTTATATTTGTTGTTTTCTTTACGGAAAGAAAACATTAATTACTGTAAAAAACTCAAGATCATATCTAAATAATAGAGGTATCTTTCTTAATTTATTGTACTTTAGTTTGCCTTATTTGAGATTAGTGATGTTTGAGACTAAAACTCTCATGGAACACTTTCTTGAAGTATATCCAAAACCTTTAAAAGCACTTCCTATATTTGACCGTTACACTGACCTACTTCCTAGGCATGAAATTATTCGTACCACTACAAAAGAGTCATCTGTAGTAAAAATAGGTTTACTTGGTACATTGGATGACAGTCGTAGGGATTACGATACATTATTATCGGCCCTCAATTTGTTGAACCAAAACATTAGAGATAAACTTCAGATTGTGATCCTTGGTGCCTGCCCGGGAGGCGAAGGTAACGACATCCTAATAAAAATTAGAAAAATTGTTAAAACTATATTCCATGATGGTTATTTAAGTGCAGATGAATTTGACCTTAAAGGTTTGGATTGTGATTTGTTAATTTCACCCTTGTTAGAGTCTATGGAGTATGGAACTTTTAAGGGCTCTGGGGCTTTCGGTGATGCAATTTATTTACAAAAAAATATCATAATTCCTCAGTATGTTGATCCGAATAATGAATTTTCTCAAATTGCCTATTATTACAACGATAAATATAGTCTTTTTCTATTATTAACAGAATGCAAGGATTTAAGAAGACGAGCTTTATCTACAAGTTTTATTAGCCAATTTAACACAAAAGTAATTTCAGCACATATTCTTAGTATGCTTGTCGAATGAGAATTCTAATCATGGCATAATGAGTTTTGAAATCACCCATATTACATCAGCTCATACTAGGACTGATGTAAGAATATTTGTTAAAATGTGTAAATCTTTAGTTGATAATGGTTATAGAGTAAATTTACTTGTTTGTGATGGATTAGGAGATTCTACTAATCATGGTGTTAAAATATTAGATTGTTTTGCTCCAAAAAATAGGTACATGCGAATTTTTATTGCTCCGTTTTTCGTTCTTTTAAAAGCAATTTTACTAAAATCTCATGTCTTTCATCTACATGATCCAGAACTTCTCTTTGTCGGGTTGGCCTTAAGATTTTGTGGAAAAAAAGTCGTTTTCGATTCTCATGAGGATTTTCCTGAACAAATTCTAACCAAACATTATTTAAATATACATACGAGAAAACTGCTTTCATTCCTTGCTAGAATCTTTGAGAAGAATATTTGCAAGTTATTATCGGGTGTAGTTTCAGCAACTCCTTACATAAATTCGAAGTTCAATAAATTCGGAATAAATTGCGTGAATATTAATAATTATCCGTTGTCTAAAGAATTTGAGATTGATTCTAATGATAGAAGAAATTCAAGTGAAATCTGTTATATCGGAGACATTAGTTCCATTAGAGGTTCTGAAATTATTATTAAATCCACATTACTTACAAAAAATAAAGTAAAACTTATTCTATGTGGACATTTTCACGATTCAAAAAACATGGAGCTTTGTAAATCTTTAGATGGTTGGAATAATGTAATTTATTTAGGTGTTGTTGAAAGAAAAAAAGTTCATGAAATCTTAAGTTCTTCTGTTGCGGGTTTAGTTACCTTTCTACCAACTCAAAATCATATAAATTCTCAACCAAATAAGCTATTTGAATACATGGCGTGCGGTCTACCTGTAATTTGTTCTAATTTTCCTCTTTGGAAAGATATTGTCGAATTAGAAAATTGTGGATTGTGTGTTAATCCTCTAATTGAGAAAGAGATTGCATTCGCAATTGATAAAATTATTGAAGACTCGCAGTTGGCTAAACAAATGGGAGAAAACGGCAAACGAGCAATTCTGAATCGATACAATTGGTCTGTAGAGCTTGTTAAACTACTTGATTTTTACAACTATTTGATGCAAGCTGATGTTTGAAATCTGGCTGTATTTTGGGTGAAGTTATAACTTTATTTATACCACAACGATTTTGTATGCGAGTAACTTCACATTTAAATTATACTAAGTATTAATACTTTTTACACACGATGTCTACTTCTAACAAAATAATCGATAAACTAATAGAGTCATAATGTGTGGAATATTTGGAGTCTTCACTATTAATAGTTTTGTAAATAAATACGAAATTTCAACTCTAGCTAAACATGCTTTGAAAAGAGGAAGTGATTCATCTGGCTTGATGCTGTGCAAGGATGGAGCCTATGAAGTCTTTAAAGCGGATATGCCCATAACAAGATTGTTGGGCATGACGGACCACGAAGACTGTAATTTCATCGCGGGACATAGTCGTTTGGTAACCAGTGGTACTTATGATAATCAACCGATTATAAAGGAAAATACTTTAACGATTCATAACGGAATTATTTGCAATACTGACGATTTATGGAACGGTAGAGAGTCAACTCGTGAATTTTCGATTGATTCGGAAATTATTCCCACTATATTTAAAGAAGAAAAGGCAAAAGGCAAAAGTCTAAAGGAAATAGAGAAGAGATTGTTTAATGATTGCGAGGGTGTAATATCTGCGGCCGTTCTCGATCCAAAGATTGGGGAACTCATTCTTTTTTCAAATAATGGCAGTCTGTATACCGCCGTTAAAGAGGGTGGGCTTTATTTTGCATCTGAATCATGGCCATTGAAGCAAGTTGGTTGTGAAAACATTCAGCAATTGCAAGGGTCCTTGAGGTGGTCTTTGCCAAGCTCTAATAAAAAGATCGAACAGACTTCAATTAAAAGCCAGGATCGATCCAGTTTGTTACCGCAATTCAACCCACTACCCAAAGAGGAAAAGTTGCTGAATTATGATCGTCCAGAACTTAAAAGGTGCTCGCGTTGTGTGTTACCTGAAACAATGCCGTATATTCGTTTTGATTCAGATGATGTTTGTAATTATTGTCATAACTACTCCCCTCGTAACCAGCCGAAGCCTTTCTCAGTCCTAGAGGAATTGGTCGAACCTTATAGAAAAAGTGGAACTCCCGACTGTATTGTTCCTTTTTCAGGAGGTAGGGACAGTTCTTACGGTTTACATTTGATTGTGAAAGAATTGGGCATGAATCCAATAACTTACACTTACGATTGGGGAATGGTGACTGACTTGGGTCGCAGAAATATCAGTAGAATGTGTTCTTCTCTAGGTGTTGAAAATATAATCATTTCGGCAGACATAGAACTGAAACGGCAAAACATCCGCAAGAACCTATCAGCATGGCTTAAAAAGCCGCATCTTGGAATGATGGCTTTACTGACAGCTGGAGATAAGCACTTCTTTCGGCATGTAGAAACCGTTAAAGAGCAAACTGGCATAAGTCTCAATTTATGGGGAGTCAATCCGTTGGAGGTGACTCACTTCAAAACCGGATTTTTAGGTATGCCACCGTCCTTTGAGCAAAAACGGGTCTACACGAACGGTTTTATTGGGCAGTTCAATTATCATCGCCGAAGGTTTTGGCAAATGTTAGCGAACCCAAGCTACCTAAATGCATCCTTGTTTGATACCTTATCTGGTGAGTATTGGAGAAGCATTCATAAGAAAACCGACTATTTCCACATTTTTGATTATTGGGAATGGGACGAGAAGCGAACCGATGAGGTTTTGGCTTCCTATAATTGGGAATTTGCAAATGATACTCCCACAAGTTGGCGAATTGGGGATGCGACGGCTGCATTTTATAATTACGTTTACTACACCGTTGCTGGTTTTACCGAACATGACACTTTTCGAAGTAATCAAATTCGAGAGGGTGCTCTTACTCGTGATAGGGCATTGGAGCTAATTGCAGTAGAGAACCAACCCCGTTATGAGAGTATTAAGTGGTATCTGGATGCAATAGATATGGATTTTGGAGAAGTAATTTCTGTAGTAAACAAAACATCCAAGCTGTATAATTAGAAATTGGAAAAATTCTTAAATATTTGGGTTATTTCAAAATACGCTTCATTGCCTAATTATGGACCTTGTGCCCGTTTGTTTCGATTAGCCAGTCATTTTAACAAATTGGGCCACAAAACGATTTTAATAACTTCAGATGCGAATCACTTGTGTAATTATCCAGCTACCAGAAGAGTTTTCAATCATGAGATTATTGAAGGGTTGCAAGTTTGTTGGATAAAAACCAAAAAATATGTACAAACAGCTTCCGTGTCGAGGGTGTTGAGTTGGATAGATTTTGAAATCAAATTGCTCCTGATGCCTATTAATCGGGAAAACAAACCTGACGTCTTGTTAGTGTCTTCTCTTTCCTTGTTTTCGATAATCTACGGTTACTACCTCAAGTTGAGGTTTGGCTGTAAGTTGATTTTTGAAATTCGTGATATTTGGCCTTTGACCATGACCGAAGAGGGAGGTTTCTCGATGTGGCATCCTTTGGCTTTGATCCTTGGGATTGTTGAAAAGTTCGGTTATAGAAAATCTGATCTCGTCGTTGGTACGATGCCTCGACTCGATGAGCACGTTCTTGAGAGGATAGGAGAACAAAGACCTTTCTTTTGCTCACCCCTTGGTTTTGAGAACATAAAACCGGAGCCAATCGAAAAAGAACGAAAAATCGCTTTGGAGTCTTGTTTACCCAAAGGAAAAACAATTGTCGGGTACTGCGGAAGCATGGGGATTTCGAATGCATTGGAAACCTTTATGGAATGTATTGACATACTTGTAGAAGATTCTGGTGTTCACTTCGTGCTAGTTGGAGACGGTGATCTCAGAGGCAAGTTCATGGAACGATTGGACCACAGAACCAACGTCACTTTCGTTAATAAAATTCCATCCACAGTAGTGCCTCATTTTCTTTCGCTGTGCGATGTTCTTTATCTCTCGACACATGATTCGAAAGTTTGGAAATTTGGGCAGTCGATGAATAAATTCGTAGAGTATATGCTATCCGGAAAACCCATTCTAGCTACTTACTCGGGGTTCCCATCCATGCTGAATGAATCCAAGGCAGGGGAATTTGTATCCCCCAATGATGTGAACGCGTTAAAAGTTGCCATATTGAAATACTGCTCCATGTCGTCTTCACAGAGGGAAGAAATTGGAGCAAAGGGTCGTCGATGGATTTTGCATAACAGATCTTATGACCGACTCGCTAAAGAATATCTTCTGGAAATGGAAAAACTAGTTGCTTGACTTGAAAGACCGAAATACAGCTGAGTCGATTTGCGAGCCTGCAGTTAATTTCATTCGAAGTATCTATGGTTCCGGGGTAATCCCTTTGCATCGACCTATTTTTGGTGGGAACGAGAAATCCTACCTTGCTGATTGCATCGATTCGAATTTTGTTTCGAGTGCCGGTTCCAAGGTCGATGACTTCGAGCGCCAGGTGGCTTCCTTTACAGGTGCAAAAAATGCCGTTGCAGTAGTGAATGGGACGAATGCCATTCAAATCGCTCTACTTCTAGCTGGTGTGGGGCAACAAGATGAGGTGCTTACCCAGGCTCTTACTTTCGTTGCAACTTGCAATGCGATTTCCTATCTCGGAGCCGATCCGGTTTTCATAGACGTGGACAAGGATACGTTGGGTATGAGCCCGGTTTTTTTAAGTAAGTTTCTGGAGAGTCATGCGGTAAGGAAAGGGGATGGAGTTTTCAATAAATCCAGCGGGAAGCGGATCAAGGCTTGCTTGCCCATGCATACTTTTGGATCACCCTGCCGAATTCAGGATATTTTAGATGTTTGTCGTGAGTGGGATATCCCCTTAGTTGAAGATGCGGCTGAGTCCTTGGGAAGTTTTTCCGATAAGCGACATACCGGAACATTCGGTCTTCTCGGAGCAATCAGTTTCAATGGAAACAAAATCATAACGACGGGTGGAGGAGGAATGTTGCTTACTGATGATGATCAATTGGCCAAGCGAGCCAAGCACTTGACTACCACTGCAAAAGTCCCGCATCGTTATGAATTCACCCATGACGAAATTGGTTTCAATTACCGCCTTCCCAGTCTCAATGCCGCTCTTGGTTGCGCTCAAATGGAACAACTGCCGCGGATAATTGAAATCAAAAGTCAAATCGCTGCGCAATACCGCTCCTTTTTTGAGACAATCGGGGTAGAAATGGTTGAGCCCTTGACTCATTGCAGGACTAACAACTGGCTCAATGCTATTGTTCTGAAAGATAAAAAAGAGAGAAATGATTTTTTGGAATATACGAACGAAAACAACGTAATGACCCGTCCTATTTGGAGATTGATGTCAGATTTGAAAATGTTCCGGAATTGTCAAAAAGATAACCTGGAAAACTCTCGATGGTTAGAGGAACGCGTAGTAAATATTCCTTCGAGTGTAGTTTCCTTTGCTTGAAATATTGATATGAAGGATAGGGCAACTGTTTTGGTGACCAATGGAAATTTGATTTCATTGATTGCATTGCGTCAATGGCTTGATGAAAATCTTTCGGATTTAAAGCTGGTTGTTATTACAACAAAACTCCCTTCGGCCAAAAGTAATGTGCGTGAAACCTTTAAGATTTTGAGGAATTCCGGAATCAGATATTGTGGATTTAAACTTTTCTCTAACCTCTTTTTCCCTTTGTTTTTAAAAATTATTGGTCGTCCGTACAATATACAAAGCTATATTCGCAATACGGGGATACGGGTTGTTCGTACCGAAAACGTGAACGACCCTGCCGTCATTGCGAAAATAAAAAGCTCCTCTCCTGACATTCTTCTTTCATTCAGTGCCACAACTAAGTTCTGTGCCGAATTAATATCGGCATCCAAGAGAGTATCCATCAACCTTCATTATGCTTTGCTCCCAAAGTATGCTGGGTTGTCACCATATTTTTGGTACCTTTTCAATCACGAGAAAACTTCAGGTTGTACATTGCATGTAATATCGGATGTTCTTGATGCGGGAAATGTAATTGAGATGCGATCTTTTGCAATGAACGGATGTAATAGCGTGGCTAGCGTACTTCTGCAGCAAACGAAACTAGTGTCTCCAATGTTAAATGATTTTTACAAGGGAAAAACTTCCGAGAATTCGTTAACCAAGCAAAACTTGTCGGAGAGGAGTTATTTTCGTCATCCAACGAAAGGCCAAGCAGTCGTTTTTAACAAAAGCAGTCATGAATACATAACCTTCGAGGATGCTCGAGAAATTTTAAATTTAGTTTCTTGATCTTTGACTTTAGCCTATTTCAATGAATTTACTAAACTTAATTTGTCGTGATGACTTACTATTCGAGGATGACTTGATTCGGTTAAAAGACGAACTAATCAATTCGGTTAAGAGTAGCAGTTTTTTGGTTATAGGGGGTGCCGGTTCGATCGGGCAAGCGGTGGTTCGCGAAATCTTTAAACGTGATCCGAAGACCTTGCATGTCGTTGACATAAGCGAAAACAACATGGTGGAATTGGTGCGAGACATTCGAAGCACTTTGGGGTACATCAAAGGCGAATTCAAAACCTTTGCCATTGACTGTGGGAGCCCCGAGTTCGAGGCCCTCTTTGCTGCCGAAGGACCTTATGATTACATATTGAATCTTTCTGCCCTCAAGCACGTGAGAAGTGAAAAAGATCCCTACACGTTGATGAGAATGATAAAGGTTAACATATTCAATACCATTAAGACTTTGAGCATGGGATCAGGCAAGGGTCTCAAGAATTATTTTTGTGTTTCCACCGACAAAGCGGCGAATCCGGTAAACATGATGGGAGGGAGCAAGCGAATCATGGAAATGTTCTTGATGAGAGAAAGCCTCTCACAAAATTTGTCTATGGCAAGATTTGCAAATGTGGCCTTTTCGGATGGATCTCTGCTTCACGGTTTCAATCAACGATTTTCCAAGAGGCAACCAATTGCGGCACCCAATGATGTCAAGAGGTATTTTGTTACTCCGCAGGAATCGGGCGAGCTTTGTTTGATGTCATGTATTTTGGGTGAGAATCGCGATGTTTTCTTCCCCAAACTAAGTGACAAACTGCATCTTGTTACCTTCTCGGAAATTGCCCGAAAGTATTTGCAGCAAATTGGGTATGATGCATATGAATGTGAAACTGAAGGAGAAGCCAGAGACAGGTGTTCGGAGCTGATATCTGAAAAGAAGTGGCCTTGCTATTTCTTCAATAGTGATACTACTGGCGAAAAAGATTTTGAAGAGTTTTTTACAGAGAAGGAAGAACTTGATATGAATAGGTTTTCTTCAATCGGGGTTATCAAGAACGATCCTGTATTTGATCAAGAAAAACTTGCTTCGTTTGAAGCTCGAATAGATGAAATCAATTCATCCCAAACTTTGAAGCGAGAAGATTTTGTTGAATTGTTTCATGAGATGATTCCTGATTTTGGTCATAAAGAAACCGGAAAGTTTTTGGATCAAAGGATGTAGTGCAAAGATTTTTTGATATAATCTTTTCCCTATTGGCATTGTTCGTTCTGTGTCCCATGCTTCTACCCATAGTAATCGTTCTCAAACTAACGGGAGAAGGGGAGGTGTTTTTTCTTCAAAAAAGGGTGGGTAAAGGGGCTGTTCCTTTCAATCTCATCAAGTTTGTAACTATGCTTAAGGATAGCCCTAATCTGGGATCGGGTACGGTGACATTGAAAAGTGATCCAAGAGTACTTCCTGTGGGCAAATTCTTGCGCAAAACCAAAATCAACGAACTACCTCAGCTTTTAAACGTTTTATTCGGAGACATGAGCATAGTTGGACCCAGACCTCAGACTGTACGTTGCTTTGATGTTTTTCCGGAAAATCTCAAACCAACCATAACTAAAATTCGCCCAGGTTTATCCGGTCTAGGTCCGATTGTTTTTCGAGATGAGGAAAACATATTGGCAGAAAACGAAGAGTCAGTCGAATATTACGATCAGGTGATAGCTCCCTACAAGGGTGAGATAGAAGCTTACTACACTGAAATTACTGGTATATACAGTTACTTGAAAATTATTTTTCTTACTTTATGGGTAGTGGTTTTTCCTAAATCTAGTCTTGTTTGGAAGGTCTTTCCAAACATTCCAGTTCCTCCAGACTCGCTAAAAAAATTTCTAAATTATAATTAAATAATGAAGGTATTAACAGTGATCGGTGCTAGGCCACAGTTTGTGAAAGCTGCGGTGGTATCAAATTCTTTGAGAGAATTTAATATTGATGAGTATTTGATTCATTCAGGTCAGCATTTTGACGCTAATATGTCCAAAGTGTTTTTTGATGAAATGAAAATCAATGAACCTGATGCATATCTGGGTATTTCAGGCGGTTCGCATGGTTCTATGATGGGTCAGATGCTCATCAAAATTGAAGAGCTTATTATTCAGGAAAAACCTAATTTGGTACTGGTTTACGGAGATACGAACTCAACCCTAGCTGGTGCCTTGGCTGTATCCAAACTTAATATACCCTGTGCTCATGTTGAGGCGGGTCTTAGGTCTGATAACCGGAGAATGCCAGAAGAAATTAATCGAATTCTCACTGATCATGCATCGGACCTTCTTTTTGCTCCAACGCAGACTGCTTTTGACAGGCTTTTTTCAGAAGGCATACCAAAAGACAAAATTATTCGCACTGGAGATGTAATGCTCGATGCAGCATTCCATTACGGTAAGATCGCTGAAGTTCAATCGGACATAATTAATACCTTATCTTTAGCTGATTCTAAATATGCACTTTGCACTCTTCATCGAGCAGAGAATGTAGACGACCCTGAGACATTAGCTTGGATTGTGGAGGGCTTGAGCGAATTATCGAAAGGCATGACTGCTGTTCTCCCTCTTCATCCGCGGACGAGAATGAGGCTCAATGAATTTTCATTATTTGAAAAACTAAATTCTAAAATAAGAATTATCGATCCACTAGGATTCCTTGATATTTTAGCTCTGCAAAAGGCTGCTTCTGTAATAGTTACTGATTCAGGTGGTATGCAAAAGGAAGCGTTCTTCCAAAAAAAACCATGTGTTACTGTAAGAACCGAAACAGAATGGGTGGAATTATTGCCCAGAGGTCATAATCGTTTGGCAATACCGCTTAAGGATTCGATATCTTCCAAAGTCGATGATGCTTTGGCTACCAACTTAGATTGGTCAGTCAATCTCTACGGAGATGGCAAATCTTCCAAGACCATAGCTCAAGCATTGATAAAATTCTGTAGCAAGTAATCATTGCTTGGGTTTCGCAGCCCAATCCCTCTCTCTTCAGCACAGCTGCCATAACAACATGTCTACAAAATTTGTCCGTTTGCTGTAATCCTAATTAATGCAAATAATTTCTAAAGCATTCGCTTGCGTTCTTTTCTTATAATTTAGATATGACTAAAACAATCACATTGAGATTACAGGAGAATAAATATCAGAGATTTAAGCAATTGGCGGAATATGATAACCGCTCAATTTCCAGTTTTATAGAAAATGCTGCTTTGCGATTTATTGAGGAAGAAGAGTATCTGGACGATTTTGAAAATGATGAAATATTATCAAATAAAGAACTAATGGATTCCATCCAACGAGGGTACGAAGAGTCGATTGAGGTGAAGTGGAAGTTGAATGAGTTATAAGATCATCAAAACTCATGAGATTAAATTTTTAAAAGAATGATCTCATATCAAAAATCCAATTTTAAATTTGAGGTTACACAGAAAGCACAAAGTTTGACTTTGCCTTAAAAGTTGGTACTGTAATTACAATATGACTTCTGTAAAACTTACGAAAATTGGAAATTCAAAAGGTGTTCGGTTAAACAAACCATTGTTAAATCGGTACA
>Ga0209632_10000359_pt1 | contig 48010 bp, 48 predicted proteins | sample COG_10_FD_184754 | JGI IMG/M metagenome (GOLD analysis project Ga0209632, IMG submission 184754) | Pelagic Microbial community sample from North Sea - COGITO 998_met_10 (SPAdes) (version 2) | ecosystem: Environmental > Aquatic > Marine > Neritic zone/Coastal water | place: Helgoland, sampling... | reverse complement strand
CGCCCCCTATCCTACCAACTTACACCCATCGTAACTGGATTATCGGCCACCATATGGATTACCGCCACCTCTATATTTTTCCTATTTACCTACACCTTTTATATGGCTCTCGCGGGGGACTAGTCCCCCGGACCCCCTTTTACCCATTACAACATCATATCATTTAGCTGTTATTTTTCTTTTTTAAATTGATTTAAAAATATAATGTTATAATTAAAACTATAAGATGTTTAAACAAAAATCAAATAAAATTTTCCCCGAAAAAGTATACGATACAAATGACCCTATTCAAGCAAGAATTTATGAAAATTATTTAAATCTGCGAAAAAAAATGGTTAAACCAACAAAACGGAAAATTATCGATGATTCAACAATACAACAAAAAACTACAAAAAAAAAATATAATAAAAATCCAAATAATTAAAAATATAGTTATATTATATAATGGGTGAATTATTTCTTATTTTATTTTTTATGTATTTTGTTTTATTAAGTGGAATAACAACAAGAGTATTAGGTTGTGATTTGCAAAAAAGAATGAAGCGTTCACCTATTGCGAATCATTTAATATTATTATTTTCAGTATTTTTCTTTACTTATGTATTAAATTGGTATACTTTCTATGGGATTGGAGACACGTCCCCTCAATGGAATATGGATGATAAACATAAAGAAAATTTCGAAAATTATTCTCAATTATTTACTAATGAAAAAATTAAGTATTTATATAATGGTGTTTTGAAAAGTTTATTAATTTATTTTATTTTCATTTTAACAACAAAAGTTAGTGGGACATTCATTTGGATATTTTTAATTTATTGTTTATTTGCTATAATTATGCAAATATTTTTAAAATCACATAATGTTTCTTTATACAATTATTTAAATTCGAATAATATATATTATATTAATGATACTTCAAAACTAAGTGAAAAATTTAGTAAGGAAAAAAAAATGAAAGAATTTATAAAATTATATAATGGTTTATCAATATCATACGGAATTATTTTATTATTATTATTTTTTAACACATTTAAATATTATTTAAAACAAAAAAAAGATTATAAGAAAAATTTTAGTATTATAAATTTTTGGTTAGGAACAAATAAGTGTAAAGGTAATTTTATATAGTTTGTCTAATGAAAATATGTATTATAAATATTAAATAGAATGCGTTCAATGTTATTTTAAACGGGTAATACTTCTATCGCCTCACAATATTCATAATCTGATGCAGGTAAAGGCGGCACTTCTGGGACAAATATGGCTATTTGAAAATATGTTTTTTTATATATTGGCTTTCTTGCAGCAGATCTTGAAGATACAAATGACAAATAACTATCCATAGGAGGCTTTTCTTTTTTTGAATGCCATATATTTGCATGATTACAATGTAAACATAAATTGTTACAATGTAATTTAAATTTATGACAAGAACAATTTTTAAATTCACAATGAAAACGCATATTATTAATATTCAATAATATGTGTTTATTATATTTTAATATTTTTTATCAAATCATAATACTTTTTAAATTGATTTTAATATTTATTTTGTATAAGTTTTAAGAAATATATTAAAATCATGGCTAGTAAAAATGACACACGAACCGACCAAACAGTGAGAGATTTTAATAGTTGGAAACAAAATAACCCAGGACTAGATTTTCTAACACAAAATATAACAGTAAATACATTTGTAACTGGTTGTAAAGATGGAAATTATAATCTTAATCCACTCCATCAACGAAACGTTGTTCATAATAATAAATGGCAATCAGATATAATTACATCTGTCATGAGAGGATATCCACTTGGTTGTCCAGAATTTGATACATGCTGCTATATCGAAGGGGATAATGTTGGATTAGATTATTTTCGTTCACTCGATGGAAAACAAAGACTATCATCTATTTTTCGTTTCCTAGATAATAAATATAATTATGATGGAAATATTAAATTGCTTAAAGGTAAAAAGTTTAAAAAATGGCCTAAAATTTGGCAAAATCATTTAAAAAGAAGTTCAATTTCAATTGCAATTACAAAACAAACGCTTTCTGATGAAGAAGTTACTGATTATTTCAATAAAAAACAAAACACAAAAAAAACAAGTAGTGGCGAAACATTTAATGCTGTTCTTACAATAAGGTCCACCATTTGTAAAAATATTTGTGACAATGCACAATTTCCTCAAAAAAGTCGCGAGTCAAATAAACGACACAAGCTTTTAGAAATTATTGTTAGATTATGCTATGTTCAATACGCAATATCAAACAATATGTTAAATATTGACCCAAATATCCTTACTCTTGTAGAATTCCTTAATAGTGAAAAAGATAATGATGCAATAATATTTCAAAGATATACAAATAGAATTAATTTTATAATTAATATTGTTGCGTCTTTTAATGAGAAAATGAAGGAAACATGGGCCAAAACATCCCTTATCCCACTAATGTATCTATTGTGTAAAAAAGCATCATTGTGTGAAATTGTTGAATCATTTATTAAAACCAAAATCGAAGGAAATAATAATTTTTACCCAGAAAAAGTAGCTGGCAACCATAATGCATCAGTGAAACGCTGTGAATTTATTATTGAAGAATTTAATAAATTTAATAATGCAGAAGAGGAACCGATTACTTATTAATATTGAATAATTAATAAATAATAATTATATTTTTTTTCTACGTTTCACCTCGTTATCAAAATCTCTTTTTGTTAATTTATATCCCCAATGTTGCAATACTTGACGAATTTTCGGACTTACACTTTCGTCATTCCATTTTGCATTTTTCTTAATTATTTGCGTTACTAAAAACCTCATAAAACGCCCTCGTTTACCAGCTAATGCTTTCCATCTTTTTACCTGTCTTTCATCGTCTGGACACCTATTTCCATTATAAAAATCACAATACCAATGAACCCATCCATAAGGATGATACTTTGAAATCCATCCTTTGCTTTCCCAAAACAGTAATGATGTGCCAACTTTTACTCCATATTTATTTATACTTTTGTCGTAATTTTTCATGTCTGTAACTAACAAATTATTTGGTATTCCTTTCCACCAAGATTTTGGATATTTTTTATGCACATTTTTAAGTTTTTTATTTACGACTTTTGAATGAATAGGTCTCCAATAAGTACCACCGAAACTGCCTAGTTTAAACATTTCTCTCGGAGTTAAGTTTGGTATAAAATCTGGAAAATCTTTAAATTTAATAGTCTTTCCAGATATTTTTCTTTTTTTTCTTGTTTTAGTCATTTATATATTTTAAAGATTATTTTTTCATATTTTTTTTAAAACTTTTTCACTTGTATCTAATGCGCCTTCTATCCAACATTGAAATGTTGAACTATAATTCTCTCCACAAATAAATAAATTTTCATCTTTAAACGGTTTAGTCATTATTTTTTCTATAGTCTTACTATCAAATCCTGCTTTCCAATCACCAACACCATTTTCCCAATAAAAAGATTTTGTCCAAATTGGATTTGGGATATTTGATAGTCCAAATATTTTTTCACATTCTTTCAACAAAAATTTCACCAATTTTGATTTGCTTTTCATTTCCATTTTCTTTAAATAATCAGCATTATGTTCATCCACATAACTAATCATAACCAATCCTGTTTCATAATCAATAGGTATAAAATAAGATAAACGTGTATCGGTGATTGTTTTTTTTATATTTTTAAACCATGCACATTTTTTTGTGTCAAAAATAAAATAAAATCTACATAATGATGCGTTGCTAACAGATTGAATAATCTTTTTTATATCATTTAAGTAATTTATTTTAAGTAAATCTGGTCGTTGACCTGTCAATACTATTTTTTTGCAGGTATAATTATTATTATTTGTTTTTAATAAATAATGTTCTTCAATATTTTCTATACTTTTTAATTCTGTGTTTAAAAGAATAGTACCTTTATTTTTTTTTATTTTTTTTTCCATACCATCTACTAGTTGTGTTAGACCACCTCCCAAAATATAAAATGTATTATTAACGTTAAGATCTATTTTATAAAGATTAAGTGCATCGTAAGCGTTTATTTTAAAAATGTCTTTATAAGGATAAAAATCTTTCAAGTATTGAACAATATCTTTACTGATATTTTTATTTAACCATTTATTGAAAGAAACTCCTTTCATTGAATGTGTCAATTCAATATTATTTATTATATAATCCATATAATCGTATGGTGAATATTTTGATATTTCACTTTTCTTCCATTTACTTTTAGTCGGGATATGATTTACTTTACTTGGTATCTTAAATACTTTATTACTATATCCTAATTCATTAATAAGTTTTTTTAAATATTTATGATTATCGTTAAATCTCCCAGCTCCAGCCTCCATTGAATATTTTTTATTTTTTACTATTGTATTATGAGTGTATACACGCCCACCCAATCTACCATTTTTTTCAATTAATAGAATTTTTTTATTCTTATTCTTTTTTAATAATTTATATTGAGTATATAATCCAGCCATCCCACCACCAATAATTATTATATCATATATCATAATATAATAATTACTTAGATTTCTTTTTGTATGTTTTACGTCGTTTCATCTTTCTTGCGCGCCTTGTTCCGGCATACTGTTTTTTACTGCGCTTTTTGACACGCCTTTTTCCACGCTTTTTAACACGCTTTTTTCCGCGCTTTTTACTTCTTTTCTTAGAAGACATTGCGAAATATCCTGGCATTATATATTATACTATTATTTTTTCTTTTTTAAGAAATAGTATCCGACAGCTATTATACCAAGAGCTATTCCTAAATTTATAATTGTTTTACTATTTTTTTTTAATCCTTTCATATTAACAAAAGGGTCTTCTTCGCTCGTTGAATATCCAGCCATTATATATTTACGTTATATAAATGTTCTTCTATATTATAATTTTATTTTTTATATTAATTACATTATCTGAAAAAAATAGAAGAAGAAATCCACCAACAGATAAATATAAATATTATAATAATAAAACTTTAGTATTCGCTGGATTAATTAATTCATTAATAAACATATTTAACAATAGTTACATTTTCGATATTAGTAATGTAAAAGTACATAATGAAATTAAAAATAATCATGAAAAACTTTTAGAAGAATTTAATAGTGCATATAAAAAAGATAAATTGATTAATCCGGGTATTTTCGATAAAAAATTTAAACAAAAAAATGAAAACTATGGTTATTTTTACATAAATTATTATGGATATATTGAAAATAAGTCTTTTCCTGTTCTAACAAGTATTTTAAAAAAATATCCATCTATGCAATCAGCATTTTATAGTATTATAAAAGGACCAAAAAAAATACATAAACATAAGGGTCCTTATTCTGGAATACTGCGTTATCATTATACGCTGTTTAGCTGCAACACAAAAAAAGATTATTTAAAAGTCAAAGATAAAAAACTTTATTGGTTTGAAAAAGATGCTTTTATATTTGATGATACATACGAGCATTTTTTAAAAAAAAGGTCAAATGGATTGAGAGTATCTTTAATTTTAGATATAAAAAGAGATTTACCAAAACCTCTTGGTATATTAAATAAATTATTTTTAAGATATGTAAAAGATACAAATTATGTAAAAAAAAAAAGAATTAAGATAAAACAATTTTCCCACAATTAAGTCTTGCTCCAGCATTGCCGGTTTTTAATGATTCATCATTTTTTCCTTTTCCCAAATCATCTTTAAGGTCATGAATAATCACACTTCTACCAATAATATTATTTTTTCCAAATAAAGATAATTTTTTATCTATAAAACTGCCTTTTGTTTTTCTATTTTTTGTAATCACATTACCCAAATCGCCAATGTGTCGTTTTTTACTTTTTCTACCAGAATGTTTATGTCCATGAGGATTAAAATGAGGTCCAGCTTTTAAACAATCTTTATTAAAATTACCTATTTCATGTATATGAAATCCGTGTTTTCCATTTTTTAAACCTTTTATATCGTATTTTATTCTAACGCCATGCTTAACTTGTTCAAATATTACTTTACCAGATACGTTATTTTTTTTCTTAAATATTGCTTTGGCTTTTTTACTTACTCTACCATAATTACAATGTTGACGTTGTGAAAATCCCTTTGGTTTTTTACAATTCACATTTTGCTTTTGTTTCCGTGTCCAAACCCCTCCTTTTTTTCTAAATCTATTAACCCTACCCTTAGTATATTTTAATTTTCTAGCACGTTTTATTTCTTTTTTATTTAATTCACCATGAGTAATAGGTGTTCTTTTTGTAATTCTTTTTAATGGTCTATAAATATCATTTTTATATTTATAACCGACCTCTCCACGTTGATTAACCCATTTTTCGTCAAACCATCTCCTTAATCCAATTTTCTTTGTTTTTTTCCCAATATAAGGATTTTTACTTCCGTATTTTTTTTTAAATGCTTTTTTATATTCTTGAACCAATATACCACTTCTATACGCGCTATGTTTGGGATTTTTTTTATATACTTTCTTTTTAATTTTATTATATAATATATTATCTCTAGGGTTTGGCATATATATAATTCTAATATTTTAATTACAAATACAATGATTGACTTGTTACTATAAATTTTTTTAGTTTATCTGAAACTTCTCTCAGAGTTTTTAACAACTCCAAATTATTTTGTATCAAACAAACATTTTCCAATTCCATCGCAATATTACAAATTTTCAAAATAGCTTTTGTGAAATTTCCAATATAAATCCCCCATTGTTCCATTTCTTTAATAATATTTTGACATGCAATTGCATCTTCAGAATTTGCCCATTTCTGCACTATTTCAATTAAATCATATTGTAACTCATATTTAAACATGAAATTAGTTTCATATGTTGTTTCTTCATCATAATATTTATCATACGCTTTTTTAATCATTTTAACTGATTTTTTAACATTATCATTCGTATTTACATAATCGACCGAGAAAATACGATTTTCATCTGATAAACGTATATCACAAAATACACTTAATACACTAGTTAATTCTGTAACACTTAAACCTATAAACGCATTTTGATTGAATATAATATCAGAAATTGCCAAATAATGAATTTCATTTACATTGGATGCCATTTTCCCCATTTCTGTTAATTCGTATTCTCCTTCATTTTCACCAACAGTAATAAATTCATTTTTTTGCAATATTTTAATATGTGGTTTTATTTCGTTTTCAATACTATGTTCAATACTATAACTAGTTTCTTTTAAATTCTTCAATTTTCCACAATTTTCAATAAAAATCTCATATTTTTTGAAATCATCTTTAAACGTCTTACTATTTTCCTCTATTAGCCGCATTTCTTGTGCAGTTTTCTTTCTATTTTTAGAACTTTCTCTAACAACACGTTGTTTCGTTTTTAAAAAATGATATCTCTCCAATGATTCCTTACCTGTTTTCAAAAATTCAAATGAAAATTTATTCACAATTTCATCCATATGATTTATTTCATTATCAATATATTTCTTATTTTTTTGTATAACATCGCTCAACATACTATTTTGCGCAAAAGATTTAAAATCAAATTGTTTTGATGCGATCATTTTAAGAAGCATTGAAAAATTTATTTTAAATTTTGATGATAATGTTTCAGGTTTTCCGCCCATCATAACATTCATTTCATGTGAAGATGGACGTTGATTATCTCTAAAAAGATTATTCAAATGAAAGATATGTCCTTTTATATCCTTACCTCGTCGCCCAGCTCGCCCAGCCATTTGTGTATATTCATGTCCTTTTACAAGACGAAAACCTTTTCCATCGAACTTAGATAAAGATGAAAATATAACAGATTTTGTTGGCATATTAATACCGACGGCAAATGTTTCAGTGGCAAATAATAGTTTAATATAACCTTTTCCAAATAATATTTCAACCATTTCGCGAAATACGGGAGCAATTCCACTATGATGAACAGCTATACCTTTTTCAAGTAAACGCGTTATCCATTCGTATTCGGGTAAAACAATATATTCACGATAATTGGGTAAACGCATCAAAATTTGTTTACATTCTTTTTTTATTGTGCTAGGAATAGTTGAATTTTGTGGAAATAATGGTATAGTGATTTTTTCTGCAAATATTTTTGTTTGTTTTCTTGAAAAAATAAAGCATAAAGCTGGCAACAAATTATTTTGATTCAAGTATTCAACCATCTTATTCATGACAAAAAATTGATTTATTCGTATCCTTTCTTTATCAAAAAAATTTAATAATTTAGATATTTTTTGATATGTTTTTTCCTTAAATAATTTACCCTGTTGTTTCAATACAATTGGTTTATTTTTAAAATGATTATCATCTATTAAATTCTTTATTTCGATAGGAAATTTTTTATAATAAGAATCCGGAAAAGTAATAAATGAGTGATGTGTTAGTGGCACAATTCGCTTATCATATGAACATAGCCAACTTTCTCTCAGAGAAATATTTTCAATCCATTGACAAAATCGGTCGGGTTTATCAATAGTAGCGGATAATCCAACGATTTGGGTAGATTTAGGAAGAAGCATAATTGTTTCTTCCCATATTCTTCCCCTATCCGGGTCATTAATATAGTGAATTTCATCAAACACAACACAACCTAGTTCATTTTCAATATCCATTTCAAAATGAAGGGATAATTGTTCTGGTTTAATAATGTCTTCTTTGAGCATTTTTTTTTGAAAAAGAGTATTATATAATATTTCAGTCGTCATAATTATAACATCTGCTTCAGGATTAAATTTAATATCCCCTGTTAAAATACCAAATGAAATATCGGGATATTTATTTTGAAGGTCGTTGAACTTTTCGTTACTTAATGCTTTAATTGGTGTGGTATAAACTACCTTTTTCCCTTTTGAAAAGAAATGTTGAATAGCAAATTCAGCGGGTAATGTTTTTCCACTACCAGTGTGCGCGGTTATTATTACATTTTTTTCATCAACGATGCCTTTAATAGCCCATTTTTGAAAATCGGATAATTCAAATTTCCAATGTGAGAAATGTGAATTATAAGAAGTATCATCAAACAAATTGGATTGTATTAACATTTTACTACTTATTATCTTGTTATGACTTTAAATGAATTATAAAAATATTAAAATAAAAGTTATTATATTTACATAATATATATATATGAATTTTGCAGCAGCAACAACGGCAGCAGCAACAACACGACGAGCTCCCGCAACACGACGAGCAGCAGCTGCATCTAAAGCAGCTAATAATACACCCGAATTTTTAGAAAAAAGCATGATTGGTATTACACCTAATGGTGCTAACATGATTTACAGTGCTCCATATGGTTACGTAGCCTTAGTTTCTGATAATGAATATAAAATAATAAAATTAGCAAATAAATATCATATTCCAACATTAAGAAAAATATATGAATTAAACGTTAAGGATGATACTACTAGTCAAAACCCCATAATAAGAAAAGGATTACCAAGGACAGTTATTGGACCAGGTAATTTTTTTATAGATAAATTATTTACGTTTTATGATAAAGGGGAATATACATGGACAATGGGTGTATTACCCCATGGAGAAACTGTTCCATCTAGTGCTATAAAATATACTGAAACAAATAACACATCAACTGGTTATTCATCACAAATTATTAGTATTAAGTTCAACAAAAGTGATACATGGTTAACTAAAACAACGTCAAATATACAAACACCTAATAATTATGTTCATATTAATAATAGACAAGACAGTTTTTTTAATTGGTCACCTGATATGTCATCAACCGATTTTGAAGATTTTCAAGAAAAAGATGTTGGGAATAAAAAAACACTGTATGGTTCTTTTTATTTAAATTGGACGGATAATTTAAAAAAACTTATTTCACAAGAAGGAAAAAATTTTATAAATATTTTTGAAACCGCCATAAATGAAAAACTTATATCAAGAAATAGTATTCCAATTGAAAATTATGCATTTATATGGCAAAGAAAATTAGGTATACAACATAAAGATAGTAGTTTATGTGAATATTTAACAAAAATAGAAGAAAAATCTGCTGCGGTATTCGCTACTGAAGGAACTTCCAGTGGCTTTCAAAATACAACTTTGCCTGACATGTTAGGTAGAATAGTTCATATGGTTTTTATATTTAATAATGATAATTTTTGGAAATGGTCAACCGGCAACATTTCAAGAATTAATTATGGATTTTTAATATATCAAATCTATTTAACTATATTAGGATTTTATGAAATGGATTTTGTATTAGATAAAAAGACCGTTCCAAAATATAAATTTTCAATAAAACAATCAGTAATAAATTCTATTTTATGTCAAAATAATTGTATTTTATCATCACTACCATTATATAAATCTGGTCAAAATAATAATATTTGGAATGGTCAATCATTTTATTATAAGTTATTGTCAAACTTACGAAGTAGCGTTGGAAATGTCGAAAGTTTTCAGATAATTACACAAGATACGGTCGATAGATTTTCTCCGAAGAGCAACGCTTCAAACAAAAGAAATGATATTTTATGGACATTTATTTCTCATGGAGAAATGATTGTAAACTTATGTAAAAAATCACCAGGAAATACTATTGAGAATACTGTTGCAGAAGCACAACAATATGCTAATCAATTTTCTTCACCAGTTACAATTTTAGGAGATACACATCATATTGCAGTATTTAATTGCACCCCATGGTTTTTATATTTTAATGAAAATAACGGATATACAAGTCAGCATACAAGTAAAGCTATTAAACAATTAACCTTATCAAAAATAGCAAAATCTTCACGCAATAATAAAATACGTGAAAAAAAATTATATTTAGATAAAATAATTGAATTATTATTGAATTTACGTAATGGACCGAACCCATCAGATGATTTCTTCTCTAGGACACCAGACTTGCGAACAGAAAATTTGCAACAATTGGCAGAAATGGACGAAACCGATATAGACCCAAATAATGCAAAAGGAAAACTAAATATGATGTTAAGAATGGAACAAACTGCAAGTGATACTTATTATACAAAAAATAAAGATTTTCGTAGTACAATTAAAAATTTAATAGAATCTCATGATGAAGAAGAAAATGCTAGTAAAAAAAAGAAAATACGAAAAAATATTTTAAAAAAATTAAAACAAAATGGTATTACAGATATTACAAGTTGGGCTAAAAATGAAATTTGTAAAAAAGCAGAACTACATTCAATTTCTGAAAGAAAAAAAGCTCGAACAAAACGTTTGTCTCGTCGCCCTAGTAGAAGTATGAGGTCCAAAAGCATTAGTGAAAAAATCATATCAAATAAATCAAAAAGAGCTGCAACGAGAAAAAATGTTTTAACAGAGAATAGAGCATCTACACAAATGAATTTATCTCCAATTGAAGAAGAAGATATTGTTATGGCAAAAGGAAAAAGGGAGAAAAAAAGAAAAGGAAAACAAAAGAAAAAAACAAAAGGAAAACAAAAGAAAAAAACAAAAGGAAAACAAAAGAAAAAAACAAAAGGAAAACAAAATAAAAAAACAAAAGGAAAACAAAATAAAAAGAAAAGGGGAGGTAAAAGAACACGAAAAAATAAAAGATAATATAGTTAATACATCAAAATAATTTGAATACTAAAAAATAAATTAATTATAACCATTTAAAGCGTTCACAACAAATAATATTATAAAATGAGTACGTCACAGAATGATGCTAATGCTACGCCCGCGGGTGATGAATCTTCCCGCCAGCTGGGAATTGTGAAGTGGTTTAATAACAAAGCTGGTTTTGGTTTTGTAACTACACTTGAAGATAGTGGTAAGGACATTTTCGTCCATCACACAGGTGTTTCTGTTGACCGTGAACAATACAAGTATCTTGTTCAGGGTGAATACGTTGAATTTGACCTTTCTAAGAGTGAGAACAGTGAGCATGAGTGGCAAGCTGTTAATGTTAAGGGTGTGCGAAATGGACCTCTTATGTGTGAAACTCGTTTCCTGAATCGCCAAGAGCGCGAACAAAATAATGATGGAGAGAGCAATAATCATGGTGGTCGTAATCGTGATTCCCGTCCCCGTGGCGGTGGTCCTCGAAGCGGTGGTCATCGAAGCGGTGGTCCTCGAAGCGGTGGTCCTCGAAGCGGTGGTTCCCGTGGAGACAATCCTCGCCGCAATGCACAGAGATGGGTTCTAGATGAGGCTAATAAGTCTTCTAATTCGGTTGTTTCGGATGGACATGAATAATTTCTTATTTAAAATTTTATAATTATTTAATATTTTTTTAATAAATAATTATTTCAAATACTATTTTAATATTTTTTAAAATTGATTTAAAGCGTTGTCTTCATAATGAAGATATAAATGAGTGACAATAAAAAGAAAAAACAAAAGCTATCTAACAAAATTTCTTCAAATGAAGAAAAATCTAAAAAATCGGAAAAAAACACACAACAAAATGAAAATTTTTCAGAAGAAATTAACGAGATTTTCTCTTCAGTTCTAACTAATATTTCTAGTTTAAAAATTCAATTGACAGCTCTTACATCACAAATTAAGCTTGCTGAAAAACGCGTTCATAAAAAAATGAAACAGTTAGATAAAGAATTAAAAAGAAATAAAAATAAAGGTAATCGTCAACCATCGGGGTTTGCAAAGCCAACAAAAATTTCACCAGCTTTATGTAAATTTATGGAATTGCCAGAAGGCAGTGAAATGGCCAGAACAGAGGTAACCAAATATATTATACAATATATACAAAACAACAAACTTCAAAATCCAACAGATGCAAAATTAATTAAACCTAATAATGAACTCAAATCTCTTCTGGATTTAAATGATAATGATGGAGATTTGACATATTTTAATATCCAACGATTTATGAATAAACATTTCGTCAAATCATAATAAAAATATTATAATATATATATTATATGTTTTCTAATATATTGAATACAAATTTGTATAAAAATAACCATAAAAATAACCATAAAACAAAAGTAGCTAAAAATAAATTTAAAGCAAATGTAAATTATTTAAATAGAAAATTAATTAATAAAGAAATACCACTTTTTAAATTAAATGCATTTTGTATTAATTTAAAAAGTAAAAAAGAAAATATGGATTTTATTAATGATGAATGGTCTGATTTTTTGATTGTAAAACGTTTCATAGCATTATCATCAGCTACATTATCACATTTGCATATATTAAAATATATTTGGTTTAATAAAGAAAATATAAAATTTCCAATTGTAATTATGGAAGATGATGTATTTAGAAAAAATAATTTTACAAAATATTGGAACGAATTATTAAATTTAAAAAAATGTGATTATGTAGCATTTGATTGTTTTTTTTTAAGATTTAAAGAAAACCAAAATAACTGTGAAGAAAATTTCATATCATTAAAATCTCATAATGCAGTCGGTTTCAATGTTTATTACAAATCATTTTTTGATAAAATTACAAATATAAATAATTTACTAGAAATTGTAGGAAAAACTATTGATACAACCATGACAAATAATGACAAATTTGTTAAATATACACCAAATACTCAAATTTGTAGACAAATTGTAAATAAAATATCTTCTACAGTTATATCGAATATTATATTTAAAACTAGTTTTTATAATAATTATTATAAAGATGCAGAATATATACTCAAAATATATCAAAAAAAATAAATAATATTTTATTATATTATTATTTATTTTTTAAATTAGGTGAACATAATAACATTTTTGGAGGAATTACTGCATTTTTTTCCCATGTTCTATAATTATTGTGATGATTATGATATGTTTTAATAAAAAAAGGTTCATTGTATATTTGAAAACCATTTTTATAAAAAAAATAAGGTATTATTTGATCTATACCCCCTTTACCTAATTTAACATCTAAATCATTAATATTATTAAAATACTGTATTTTATTTGTATGAAATATCCAAGTATCCGCACTCCAATCTATTAAATTAAATAATTTATAGTTATTTATATTATTTTTATCATATTCTAACCTGAGTTGCGAATATATTTTTTTTTCTGAAAACAAATTACTTTTGTAAATATTATCTAAACTTTTATCAAAAAATATATCACTATTTGAAACAATGATATATCCTCTAATATTGGAATATTTTTTTATATTTTTAATAACATCCGCAAATGTCATTCTTCCATTTTTAATAATTTGTATAATTTTTTTATCATGTATACCCATCTCTTTTTCGGTGTATTTTCTTTCATTTATTAAAATAATATGATTTATCAACTTATTATTTACATTTATTTTTAGTGTTTCTTTTATTTCTTTATAGCGCTCTTCATTATTTGGAATATAAAATTGTGTAAATAAAATTACTTTATCTTTTATATCTTTATCAAAAATAGTTTGTTTGGATTTTATTTTTATTATATTATTTTTTTTTTCTTTATGATTATTTATTTTTAAAATATTAGAAAACATATATTAATTAAAAATATTTTAAATAAATAATGGAACACAAAAATATAATACAATTACACCAACAAATCCTGCTATTTTCTTTTTTATAAAATTACGGTGAACAGTCATCCATGCAATTTTTTGTTCTTCTGTTTTTAAATGTCTTATCATATAATCTGATTTTGGCAAAATATAATAAATCATCGTAGTTGCTAAAATTAATACAATACCGGCTAAACAATATTTAGATGTGACCTTCATATTGGATAATAATATACATAATCCAATTAAACTACCAACACCCAATCCTTTATAAAAATGATTTAATCTTTCTTTTTTTATTTTATAATATGTATTTTTTTGTTTATCATCCAATACATTTTCTAAATGTTTTAAATCACCACTAAAAACAACTGTTAAACCAAACATCATTAAATATGTCACAAAAAATATATAAAATATAGTGCATATTTTCATACAATCTTTTTTCATTATAAAATAAAAAAAGATTATAAATAATATAAAAAATTAATAATAATTATATTATAAACAATGTTATTCAATGTTATTTTATTATGTAACATGTTTAATTATGTTTTATCAAATAATATTTCTTATTTATTTAATAATAAATCAAATTTCAAATACTTAACATTGCCTGAATCCAATTTAATAAATAAAAATCCCAGAATACATCCATTTGTAGGATTTGGTTGTAATGAATATAATAAGAATGATAATTTAAATTATTTGGTAACATCATCATACCATCCTAATTTCGGATATTCTACTCAAGAAAACTATAAATGCAGTTATACAAAAAAATATGTAGAGATATTAAAATATAATAGCACAAATAATAGTAATACAAATACATTATTGATAGGTGAAAATACAAACAATTATCCAGATGCTATTGGTGGCGAAGGAAATGATAATATTATTTCATGTGGTATTGATACTGAATTAGATATATTATATTATATAACATCAAATAAATACAATTGTCATGAAAATTATAAATCAGATAGTTCAATTGTTAGAATAAATCTAACTGATTTTTCATTTATAGATAGGACACTTTTTAAAAATTTTAATAATAAAGAACCATTTTCAACAAGTAGTTATTATGAATATAAATATTTAAATGCGCCATCATGTAATGTATTATTAGAAGGAGATAGTTTATGGATTGGTTTTGGAACAGTGTATGGTGGTATATGGAAATTAAATATTTCAACAACGCCAATTGAATTATTGGAACAATTTCAAAAATCATACATGATGAGATATGAAAACGAATTTTATATGGATGATAATAGTATTCAAGAATATAAAACTTATATTCGTGAAATTAAAAGATGTTTTATAATTGAAGAATTACAGAAAATATATTTTATAGAAGATACGGGATACAATGATGCTAAAGTATTAATTATAAATTATACACAACCTTTAAATGATAATACTACATCCATAAAAACATTAGATGGATTAAATTATATAAGTGATATAAAATTAGATACAAAAAATAAAAATATCTATATTATCACGGGTTCATTAAATAGTGAATTATATAAACTGGATTATACTTTTAATAAACAACCATTAAATACGAATTGTGATATTGATTTCTTAAAATTTCCACCAGAATGGGGTGTAATTACAAATATACAAATAGATACGAATACTGGTTATATATATGCTATAAAATCATTAAGACATCAATATAATGGAATAGTTAGAATAAATATGAAAGATATGACAATTGATATGGATACTGAAGAATTTTTTAAAATTCTTATTCAATATAATCAATATTCCCATTATCAATATTTACAAAATACAAATATTTCTTCCATGAATTTAAATGATGGTAAATTATATTTAGTTGGAAATTCGCAATCATGGCATTCTTATTTAATTGAATATGATTTATTTGGATGTTCTAAAGGTCGTGGATTTTTAAACAATACTTGTAATATTTGTTTACCCGGTAAATTTTCAAACGCGGTTGGTGGTATATGTATTGATTGCACATCTGGTTATGCCAATGAAAATTATGAAAGCACATTCTGTGATAAATGCGAAAAAGGAAAATTTACAACAGGTTCACATACAATTTATTGTTTAGATTGTCCACAAGGATATTATATAGAACTCGAAGGTTATGATAATTGTAACAGTTGTCAAAAAGGTAAATATTCGATTACGAGTGCATCTGATACTAAAGATGATTGTTTAAATTGTGATGATGGTAAAATCAGTGATGTAGGTGAAGTTAGTTGTGATTTTTGTGAGATAGGTAAATGGGCTAAAAACAGAGTTGAATGTATTTCTTGTAGTAAAGGAAAATTTAGTAATTCATTGGGTTTAATAAACGATGATGAATGTGAATTATGTCCAATTGGTAAATTTAATGACGAATTGGGATTGTCTAATGAATTAGATTGTAAAATTTGTGAAAATGGTAAAATAGGAATTGTTGAAGGTGTACATTCTAATACATCATGTGTTTTATGTGAAGTCGGAAAATATAAAGAAACATTAAAAAGTTGTGAAATATGCCCAAATGGTTGGGTTTCCAATAATATAGAAAACAAATGCGATCAATGTGACACAGGTAAATGGGCATTGGATAAAAAGCAATGCATTGATTGTCCAAAAGGAACATATAGTTTTAATATAGGTCTTACTAGCAGTGATGAATGCATATCTTGTGACATTGGAAAATATCAATCAAATACAGGACAAATTACAGTGAATAGTTGTAAAACATGTGAAAATGGTAAGATAGGTATTATTGAAGGTGCGTATTCTAAAAAATATTGTGTTTCATGTGAAGTCGGAAAATATAAAGAAACATTAAAAAGTTGTGAAATTTGCCCCGATGGTTGGATATCTAATAATATAGAAAACAAATGCGACCAATGTGATTCCGGAAAATGGGCATTAGATAAAAAACAATGCATTGATTGTCCAAGAGGAACATATAGTTTTAATACAGGACTCACTAGTAGTGATGAATGTGTAGCATGTAGCATTGGAAAATATCAAACACTCATATCACAAATTACTGAAAGTAGTTGTGAAACATGCGAAAATGGTAAAATAGGTATTATTCAAGGTGCACATTCCAATACATCATGTGTTTTATGTGGGGTCGGAAAATATAAAGAAACATTAAAAAGTTGTGAAATTTGCCCCGATGGTTGGATATCTAATAATATAGAAAACAAATGCGACCAATGTGATTCCGGAAAATGGGCATTAGATAAAAAACAATGTGCAAATTGTCCAAAAGGAACATACAGTTTTAATATAGGTCTTATAAGCAGCGATGAATGTATATTATGTGAAATAGGAAAATATCAACCACTAAAAGGACAAATTACTGAAAATAGTTGTAAAACATGTGAAAATGGCAAAATTGGAATTATTGAAGGTGCACATTTAAATACATCCTGTGTCTTATGTGAAACTGGTAAGTATAAAAATACTTTAAAAAGCTGTGTAATTTGCCCCGATGGTTGGATATCCATTTTAGAAAGATATGATTGTGATATCTGTCCCGAAGGTAAGTATTCCAATACTTACAAAAACTTTTGTGAATTATGTCCAATTGGAAGATTTAATGATAAAGTTGGGAAAAATAATATAAATCAATGTTTAAATTGCGGAAGAGGAACATGGAGCAATAAAATTGGACAAACAACAGCAATGGGATGCATTGGTTGTAATCCTGGTTATTATGGCGATGAGATTGGTATGATTTCATTGGGTTCTTGTAAAAAATGTCCAGCAGGATTATTTAATGAGAATGCTGGTTTACCTAGTGTAAATGATTGTAAGGAATGTTCTACTGGTAGATATTCTATAGATGGTAGTATTTACTGTTTACCATGCGAAACTGGGAAATATAATATTCAAACCGGCTCACCCAATTGCCTAGAGTGTCCAGAAGGAAAATTTACAGCAAATATTTCAAGTTATATATGTAAAAATTGCCCTGTTAATTCAGAACAAAATTCGAATAAAACAGATTGTGTCTGTTCTACGAATAAATATAATACAAACTACAATAATGATTTAAATTGTATTGATTGCAATAATACTTTTACTTGTAAAATAGACACAAATATTAAAACAATTAATATTAAAAAACATTATTGGAGATATTCAGATTTAGCTATTGATATATATAAATGTAAAACACGATTTGCATGTAAGGGTGGTATTATAAAAAATTCATCTGATGATTTATGCAACGAAGGATTTAAAGGTCCATTGTGTAACGTATGTGAAAAAGGTTGGGCAAAGGATGATGGTGTTTGTTTAAAATGCCCAGAAGATAAAGGTAGAACTATTAGTTTAACAATTATCATACCAATCGTTTCAGTCATTATTATAATATTTCTTATTAAGACTGCTAACCCAGCTAATAATAAAAAAGAAGAAGTTAATGGTGTAGTCAAAATTTTCATGAATTATGCTCAAGTATTTTCCCTAGCAAGTTCATTTCAAATCAATTGGCCAACCCTTATAAGATATTTATTTGAAAGAGCAAAAGAATTTTCTTCACCTCGAGTTAGTTTTTATTCATCTGATTGTGCTATAGGTTGGTCTTATTATGATAAATTATTAGTTTATCTTATATTGCCTTTATTTTATATTATAGGTGTAACAATATTTATCTTTTTTATATCATTATGTTACTGTAAAAGAAAGAAAGCAAAAATAAAAAGAATGAGAACCGTAAAGAGTCAAATAGAATTAGAAGCATATGAGAAAAATAATCCTTCTTGTTTTAAATTTTTCATTGCTTGGGAGAAAACAGCTATTGTTGTCGGGACATTTTTAAGTTGGCCAACGATTGTTACAAAAACATTAGAAGTATTAAATTGTGAAAAAATTGGAGAACAATATTATTTGGTAAAAGATTATTCTGTTATTTGTTATGATAGTAAACATTATACTTACTTAACAGTTGCATACGTATCATTAATTTTATATGGTTTAGGTATTCCACTTTTAGGATTTAAACTATTATATAATTACAGATATCGTTTATATGATATGCAAAATAGATATGATGGTTCAACACCGCTATCCTTTTTATTTCTTGGATATAGAGAAAACCGCTGGTATTATGAATTCATCATCATGGGTAAAAAAGCTGGATTAATTCTTCTCTCAGTGTTTTTAAAAAGTTATCCTAGGTATCAAATTATAGCCGCATCATTATTAATTCAAATATCATTTTTCTTACATGTATTTTTAAGACCATATGATACAATTACTAGTTATGGATTAATATGTAATAGACTTGAAAGTATTAGTTTATTATCGTTGGTTATGACATTGAGCACAGGATTATTTTTTGGAACAATTGACTCGGGATATCAATTAGGCACATTTGAAGACATATTAATTGTTATTCTAATATTGATAAATGGTGGTATTAGTTTATATTTTTTAATATATTTTATTCGATTGGGATTAAAATCCACAAAAAATCATCTGAGAGAATATTTAGATAAAAACTTTAAAATGAATAAAATTCCATTTTTATTACGTTGTTGCAATATATCACAACAAAATTTACAAGCTTTAAGATATTGGGCAAATGATATTGATGATGAAGATTATGGTATATCATTAAAAAATAATATAGAAAAAGAAATTTTTGCAAATTATTTTAAAGAAAAAAAAAATAAATTAAATATTCTAAATGAAAAATTTGACGGTATAAAACAACGAAGGTTAAGTGTTCAGTTAGATAAATTGAGGTCAAATATACAAGTTATGGAAAAAGAAAGATGTTGGCAAACAATTCAAAATAATCGCTTATATGGAACGCTTAAAAATATTATTATGATAAATAAATCGAAATTATCCGAAGAAGAGCAAAAAGATATAAAAGATATTTTTAAATTCTATGTAAATCAGGGTATTCATTATAATGTTAAAATGAACAATTTATATATGAATGAATTAACTGGTATGATAGATTCGCCTAGAAATATTGCAATAACAAATGAAATAATTCAACAAAATAGTGCACTATTAAATCATTTATCAAATAATGATATATCGGGTAATATATCGGGTAATATATATGAAAATGATATATCATTGAATAATACATTTATTGAAATAAATGATTATCTTTATGATTCAGATACTTCAGATAATGGCGATGCTGTCTTTGTTGATTTAAATAAAGATATTATTATATAATCGTTTTATTTTAATAAATAATTTATGTTAATTATTTATTATGAGTATTCATCAAGATTGTAGCAATTGCGATGATATAAGTAACAACGAACCACATGTATTTTTACCAGTATATTTAGATAGTAGTGGCGTTGTTTTAGATAATTCACAAAATTATACGAACAAACTAGATTCTTCATATAATTTTATAATGGAAGCAACATTAACTCAAGCAAATTATTTAAGATCCGCTATTTCATATAAAAATAATAATGAAAATTATACATTTAAATATGACCTAATTAATAAAACGCTCTTAGTCGATAGTTTAAAATATGATTTAGAAAATACAAAAATAACAATCCATAATTCAACGTTCAATTCCGGACATTCTCCGAGTGAAACTAATTTAGCGAATGCATATATACAATATATAGCCGATACACTTATCGGTCATCCTTTTTCACAAGCATTTATAAGTAATGAATCCGCAATTATTCATAAATTGAATTCAAGTAATATTCAAACGCAATTTATAAATGCATTAATTAATAATTTAAATACGTCAAGTTTTAATATTAATACGATATGCAAAAGTATTGTAACGCAAATGAAAAATAATATGCCTAGTAGATTTTTAAATGAGGAAGTTGATACTGAATATAATCTACCATTTTGTCCGGGAGATTATATTAGTTTATTTATTAAAATGAAATGTAATATTGAATTGGATAATACATTGGGTCAAAAATTATCAGATAATTCACAATACGATATGTTAAAATCAATGTTTGCAGATAATATACATGTTGAATTTGATGATAATGATAAAACAATGAAATTGATAGAAAAAGTTTGGAGAATTAAAATAAAATTAGCTTGAGTTATTTGATATATCTATGACAGTATCTTCATCATTCTTATCACCGGGCGTGTCATCATTCTTATCACCGGGCGTGTCATCATTCTTATCACCGGGCGTGTCATCATTCTTATCTTCAATGATTATTTCAAGTTTCTCACTGTGAGAAATTTTCTCATTTTCAACATATATTGGTGTAATGGGAGTATCGCTGTAAGCGCTATCAACGTCGCTTGATTCTGGTGTAATAATATCATTTGCTTGTTGCGCTACTTCTAATTTTTTAATTAAAGAACTCATACTTTTAGAAATTGTAGATATACCCACCTTTTTCTTTTTATTAAGTTTATTTTCAGCAACACGTAATTTTTGATTACTTTCAAAAGCTGATTTTGCTTCGTGTAATTTAACTTGCAATTTTTTATCAAAATCCGCATGTCTTTTAATCTCTTCTTCTCTAATTTTTTTAACAAGAGATTGTTCATATTCTGCTTTGCTTCTTATCAATTCTAATTCTTTCGTTTTTACTTCATGTTCATATTGTTGTTTCAACATTTTTGCCTTATCTGAATCTTTATATACTTCTACATCAGATATTTCTAAAATATCAGGTTTAACAAAAGAATTTTGCTGAAATTTTTTACCAAATAATTTTACTATTGCCAAAGGTATATTTGGACTCTGTTCAATTAACCGGTCTAATTCCATTCTACACTTCGAAACAAACTCACGACCACTACAACTTCTTTCATCTTTAGGCAACGATAATTCTACTGAAATATTTCGAGAGAATTTTGAATAAGCTATACTGGCCGCGCGATGACCCTCTAACAATTCAGAAACACGTAAAAATTGGGCTATTGTAGTAATTAAACCAGCGGACAAGTTAAGAAATCCGGCGAATAATGGAACATATGTCTGCCATGATTCTGGAAATGATGCTTGTGCAAAATTAGCAGTCCCTGTAATAGTACTCAAAACAATAACCGGTAAAGCAAATCGTAAATTCTGTGCTTCAAATTTTAAATAAGCTCTATCATGCATAAAACGATATGATGAACCAATCTCTCCCCATTTTTTCAAAATATTTTCTTGTTGTCCATGCCAAACTAATTCAATTTCATCCTTTTTTCTACTAATCATTTATAATAAAACTAAATATAAAAAAAATATATATTTAACAATTATTTCTCAATATTTTATTCAACCAATAGTAATCTGATTTTCTGTTTTAGATGAATTTCATCCATGAATATATAAATTTTAAAATTATAATTACATAAATTTTCCAAATCTTTTGTAGACACCAGACGATTTGTCATCTTTAAACTAGGTATATAAACAATATATTGATATAAATTATCATTTCGTTGCAATTTATCAAAGATATATCCATTGACTATAGTCTTTGTTAAATTCTTATCTTTATAACAAATATTTAAAAGAGAACAATCATTTTGCACTTTTCTAATAGATTTCATGGTTGTATTAATATATTCTATTGAATCATTTGTATACCATTTATCATAAAATGCCTTTGATTTATCTGTAAATTTTACGATATCAAATAAATCTTGATAAACAACCATATTTAATAAGTCAACCAATCTTCGATTTGGACTAGTAATATGTAAATAAGCCTCTAGGTTTAACATTTCGTGTTCAGCAACATTTTCAAATTTACAATATTGACCACCCATTGAATGCCATATTTTTAAGAATTTTTTTATTTTTACTGGAGCATTATCAGGAGCTTTATAATTCTTATTAGATTTTGTAAATCTGTATATACCGGCAGAATGTTCCTTCATTTTAAGTGCAGTCAAATAATTCATAAGAACCATAAAATATGATACAACTTCATGTGAGTTTACAACACTATCCAAATATATTTTCTTTTTATTCATTTTATTAGATATTTGAACTAATTCATTATAAATAAAACTATTTTCCAATTCTTCTGTTTTATGCCTCAAATTTTTATTAACAATTATAAAAGAATTACAATAACTATATGAAATTATTTTTCCAGTTTTTCTATTAATTTTAATATCCAGGGTGAATGCAAATCTAGGTTTTCCTTCCAATAAGCTACAAATGTCATCTGATAATTTAGTAGGCATCATTGGGCGTTTTCTATCTGGTAAATATATTGTTGCTATTCTATCTGCAAACGATTCCCATAAATCTAAAATATCCATCCAAAACACAATATTTGAAATATAAATACTCATAATCGTTTCTTCTTCATTAATATGTTTAAATCCCAATGCATCATCTAAATCTTTTGATGCCAATGAATCTATCGTAACTATTTCCCAATCTCTTCTATCTTGAATTGTATTTTTACTCATAATTTTATTTGTATAAAATTCTACATCATGCAATTTTAACATTTGATTTGTTTTTGCATTTAAATTTGCAATTGACGCATATAAACTATTACAATACATTTGATACTCATAAAAACTAGCTATTTCGCTAACATTTCCAATTGTATTTATCAATATTCCAACGGGGTGTTTTTTTCTCCATGATGAGAATTTAAATACCACATATTTATTATCTTGATTTTTTCTAAATTTTATCTTTACTTTATAAGGTATTACGAATTCTGGCAATCGTTTATCATCTGGGATACATCTGTAAAAATATTTATTTTTAAATTTCCCATATGTTTTATTCCCAGATAAAACTAATACACCAGATATAAATTTGGCTTTGCGCATGGGTGAATGTATTAATTCAACATTGTTATTTTTTATTTCAAAAATATCACCATTCATTATTTTCGAAGTGATTGGATTGATTTTTGGCGGATTTTCTAGTTTTTTCATAGTATGTGAATCATATATATCATATTCGTTATAATCGCGTCCTATGATATAAATTTTATAATGATTTACCATAATCTTAATTTACCTTACTTAATTTAGTATTTATTTTAATCAATTTTATTTTTTAAAAATATATAATATATATGATAATTTATCTCCCCCAAGATGTAAATGAAATTATTTATGATTTTATTCTTTTTTCAAAAAAACATAATAAATATTTATGTATTTCTAAAGAAATTACTATAAATATAATGAATAGTCAAATTTTAAAACGATATAAATTATTTAAAGATAGAATTATCATGATTAAAGAAGATAATAATCAATATATTAAACATATACGAGAAAATGACAGTTATTTTAAAAAATGGAATATATTTCACTTACATAAATGGTATGAAAAATCTGTATGTAAATGTGTTTGGGATAAAGGAGATTATATTGATGCATATGATTATATAAAGGGTTGGTGTCCAGCAATTATTATTAAATCAAGTATAGAAAGACAAACAAGATTAGAAAATAATCAATTAACGGTTAATTATATTCGTTACTATGATGTGAAATTTTTAGGTTGGAGTGATAGTTTTATTGAAAAAATACCAATTACAAAAACTGCTCCTTTAGGTAAATATACTATCAATCCATCTAAAATGTATGAAAGTATATCACGAGATTGTTCAAATAATAAATGTTATTGGTCATTATGTAAACAAGAAAATGAGAAAAAATGGGAAATGCGTAGGATAATAAATAATATTATTGAAGATGATTGTGTTAAATTAATATCAAACTATGGAACTATTTATAAAGTAACAAAAAAAAATATACATAATGTTATCAGACACATAACAGACGCCACAGCCTTTTTTTCATTAAACGATGAAAATTCTTTTTTAAAAAGAAGATTGTTTGAAATATAATTATTCAAATGAAATTTTATTAGCGATTTCGCGTTTAATATTTTGTTGTTGTAACAATCCCATTAATAAATTTGGCAATATAGACACCGTGCTCATATACGTTCTATACTTAAATACACAAATACTGGACACCTTTTCATATTTTATAGAATACCACCAATAAGGTGGAATATTAATGATTTGTCCCTTTCTTAATTCCAAATCCAATACCTTTACTTTATCAAATTCAGGTTTATATATATCCTGTATATCCCATGGGTCTACTGGTGAACCAAATTCAAAGATATCATAATCATTTTCTTTTTGTAAATATTTCCCATTTGAAGGAGGTATTAGTTTTAATTTAATCGAACCACTAGTTACTAAATAATAATTTCTATGATTAATGTTATATCTTAAAGGTGTATATGATTCTTCGCTACCAGACATAAAATCATATTTACATATTGAAACTAATGGTGGTCTCAAAAACGAGTCATTGTATCTGAAAATTTTCATTAAACCTGTCTCACTTAGAAATTCATTATTATTTTCTATGATTATTTTATTGTTTAATTTATTTTGAAATAATTTTACAACTTCGTTTAATAATATAGGCAAATATACTTCACTTTCATTATCTTTTTTTGTTATATTTCTAAAATTTACATCAAAAGCACCATAAAGTTCTTCCATTCGCCCAATATTCACAGTTTCTAACAAATTTTCATTATTATATTCGAATAATACAGGTTGTTTTAAATTACAAATTTCTTCCAATCTATCTTTTGATACGTTTTCTATCGTGTATACTTCTAAATCATCACTTGTATTAAGATGAAAATGCATATGAATATATAAAAAAAGGACAACGCTGAAAATAATAACAGTTAAAAATATTTTCATTACTAAACTATTTTTAGAAAGGAATATTGGATTTTTACCTTATTAATCGTCAATCTTTGGTGCTAAATAAATATTTAAATAATTATTGTCAACCTCATCACATAAAGCATATTTCATTTTAAGGGGGGCTTCTTCCGTTAAGTGAAGTGCAATATTTTTATTTAATTTTACAAAATTTGTCATTTTTTTTATATATTCCATTGCATAATTTAATTTCAATATAACATTTTCTTCAACTGAATATTCTTCCATATAATCATCATCAATTACTAATTCCATTTTTCCATTATCACCTGATGTTTCTAATTTAACATTATCATTATCTTTCCCATCACAAGTTATTAATAAATTATTTCCAAAAATAGCCAATTGATTAATATAATCATAAAATGATTTTGAATTTATGATTATATCAGAAGTATAATCTATTTTAGGTATATCAAAACTATTACTTTCAATAACTAACAATTTCATTTCAAAGTTTTTAATTACTTTATCACATGTAATAATTATATTTAATGTGTCTGCATTCTCACCATATGTCATTTCAAAGGTATTCTGTTTTTCTAAACATGTCAAAATCGAATAAAACACTTCACAATTTATTCCTAAAATACAATCTTTATCGCACATATATGACGAAAACCAAGAATGTTCAATATTAAATTCTACCAAACAAACATGATTGATTCCTAATCCTTGTGTATATAATCCTTTTTTTGTAAATTTCAAATTAATTTCTTCTGTAATATTTTTAAGATATTGAAATATTGTTGAAAATTTCAACATTTTAATTTCATTGTTGATGGAGCAATTCATTTTTAATTTTTAATTCTAAATTAAAAATTAAAAATATCAATTTATTTATTCAAATGTTGGAGAACTATCTTCAACTTCTTCTGCCTTTTCAGCTTCTACTGCTTTTTCAGCTTCTACTACTTTATCAGATTTAACAACCTTTTCGGTAATATCAATTGTTACTTGCTTTCTTATTTCATTATTTTCAGTATTATCTACATCATTTACAATGTTAATATTTGGATTAATAAGTAAATTACTTACTTGTTTTTCTAAATTAACAATTAGACCTTTTAAAGTTGCAATCTCTTGTTCTTGATTAGCCAATCTATTTTTCACATCTAATTCATTCATATCAAAATTATTCAAACAATCAACATTTAATTCAATAGTATTCAATCTTAATTCATGATTTAATAATATTCTTTCTGTTCCGTTACTACATCTTGATAATTTTTCCAAAATTTTTTCATTTTTCGTTGAAACATCTTCTATAATCATTTTTGTTGTTGTTTCTTTTTGATTATTAATTTCTATCTGCATACCTTTTGCATTATTTCCAGGTAATTTACAATTTGCTGTTGCAGGTCTAGGTGAAAATGCATTTCGTGCAAGTCTTCTATCAAATCGACTCATTTATATTATATAAATAATACTTATTTAATATATATTTTACGTAAAAACATTAAGCAATCATTTTCATTTTAATAGCAGACTCATATTTATAATTTTTTATATTAAAATCTGAAAAAGAATAATCATTTATATCGTTATAAATATTTGTTATATCACAAGTGGGAAACTCTTTTGGTTTTCGTTGTATTTGTTGTTGCAATTTATCTTCATGTTCTTCATAAATATGAGCATTACCTATAAAATGTATAAATTCACCTGGTTCTAACCCACAATGATGAGCTAACAATATTGTTAAAAATGAATATGATGCTATATTAAACGGTATTCCTAAACCAACATCACCACTTCGTTGATACATTGAGCAATATAATTTATTATTAAGAACATGAAATTGTGATAATACATGGCATGGTGGCAATGCCATTTGATCTAATTGTTCGGGATTCCACGCCGTCATTATCATTCGTCTACTAGACCTTAATTTAGGGTCTTTTAATTGTTGAATAATATTGACCAATTGGTCAATCCCATTATTAAATTTATGTTTAACATCATTTATTTTTGTATGTGGAAACATATGTAATGGAACATAATGTGAATTGTAAAATCTCCATTGATATCCGTATATTGGTCCCAAATCATCTTCCCTATAATGATTTAAATATCTAGAATCCAAAAATTTTCGGGAACCATTGTCATTCCAAATTGAAACGCCCTGTTGTTTTAATGTTTTATTATCAGTATCACCTGATATAAACCATAACAATTCTTTTAAACATGATTCCCAAGCCATCTTCTTTGTTGTTAATAATGGTATTTGATTAGCACTTAACGGAAATTTCATTTGTGCACCAATAATTGATTTAGTTACACCATTCCTAGTCTCATCTTTTACACCATTTTTTATAATATCATTTACTAAATTTAGATATTGTAATTCGGGATGTATAACTTTTTTATTTATACAATATGATTTAGTTATATCATTTGAAAATAATGATGTTGATTTTTGTTTAGTAGTAACCCAACTTCGTCTCGTCTTTCTTTCTTGTTTTGTATTTGTCCAACTGACTTGCCGTGTGAATTTAATTTGCGAACGGTTTTTATTTCTGAGTAAAATATTCATTATATATTTAATATACAACATTTTTTTAAAACCGTTTTAATAATTTAATTTCTTATTATAAATCATATAATGGCATTAAATCTTAGTGAACAAATTGGTGGAAATAATTTACAAAATGTATCTAAAAATTCAAATGGTTTTATTCAACATGTTACTAGATTTGATACAGAAACCAAGAGTGAATTATCAAATTTATTACAATATTTAGTTATAGTTATTGTCCCAATATATATATTAAATAGAACAATTAATGGTGTTATTCCAGATTTTAATGAATCTAAGGGCAATATTGAACTTTTAGGAGAAGTTGTTATGCAAGTTATTTCACTTCTTCTTGGTGTTTTTATTATACATAGAATTGTAACTTTTATTCCAACATTTAGCGGAAATAATTTAAGTGAAATAAATTTTATGAATGTTGTATTAATTATTGTATTTAGTGGACTTAACAGCGAAAATGGAAAGAAAATTAATCATGTTTATAATAGATTATTGGGAGCATGGAATGGTGAAAACCCAAAAAAACCTGAAAAAAATGACGATTCTGCTGTAGTTAAGGTTTCTCAACCTATTTCAGGAAATCCTTTACAAGCACCACAAGCAACACATCAAGCTAGTCGCGCTGATTACGTAAATACTCACCAACAAATGGGAACGGGTGCATTATCACAAGTTGTTCAACAAGTTCAAACCGGTCAACAACAAAATAATGCAGTAGGCACCGGTGGACAACAGGGAAGTCCTGATATGGGTATGATGGGTGGTGGTTTGTTAGCTGAACCAATGGCAGCAAATGCTGGTTTCGGTGCATTCTCTAGTTTTTAATTTAATATTTTTCTAGATGAAAATTTAGTATTTGAAAGATGTCACCATATTTAAATTGATATTTTTTTATTTTTATATTAAAAATTTAAAAATATGTCTAGTCTTGTTACGGAGGAAATAGCTAAGCGCGATATTGCGATTCGTGATTATAATTTTATAAAACATACATTAAATGTAATTATTGATAATAATATTGAAATTATATTGTTGGTTGGTTCTGGTGGAAATGGAAAAACACATTTGATAAAAGAAATGAATGAAAAATTGATTGAAAATAATTATGAAATATTACATGAATGTCCATTAGATTTAGATATTTTTCAAGGATTCGAACAATTGCAGAAAGCTTATAAAAAAAAAATTATTATGACTTGTATTGTTAATCCATATACATATTATACAAATCATTCTGTTATTAAACCAAATAATATGATAGTTTTAGATATGGAACATATTAAATTTTAATATCTTTAATTATTAAATTCTCCTTAAATTTTACCGTTTTTCCTAATTTTTTTATAATCATTTCTTTGTCTTTTTCTCTTGTATTATCATCAGATGGACCCATTATTTCATGAACCAATTGTTGCCATTGACTAAGTAATTTTTCGTCTTTTAAATAATTTGGATTTTTAACCTCCCATTCCTTTAAATGTTTTATTTGTTTAACAGTTAAATCTTGTATTGATTTATCTATTTTTTTATTTTCTTTATCTTTTAACCACTTATTTTCATCACGCACATAGAATTGCATGCTTTTTTTGTTACAACAATGAATGGGTCTTTTATGAGGTGTTAAATCTTGCAAATGTTTCACAAAAATATTACTAATACCTTCAGCATAACCATGTTGTTGTGTATATAATAAATCATCTAAAGAAATTGGTAAATTATTAACAAAATCAGATAGATTCATAGCATCCTTACATTTTTCATTCAAATAAACATTAATTGTCATTTTCTTATTTCCACAATTTTGATATGAAATATTTGTAGCATTTTTCATTGTGCTCATTTTTTCAATCAAAACAGCATTTTGTTCCAATAATTTTGTGATATTATTATTTTGTGTAAAAGTTTGTTCCATTATTTTTTCTAAATCACCTTTTGTAACAGATGTGGATTGAATACATATATCATTTAATTTATATACGTGTGTATTTTCGTCCTTACTATACATGCTGTCAGTGACATTTTTCTCTAAAATTATTTTTTTTTTATAAAAAAACTCATTTTTTTCTATTTTTTGGACAAAACTGTCGCGAGAATTGTCGTTTTTTTCCATTTTTTTTGCTTTCTTTTTTTTCTTTCCATTTTCGATGTATTTTTCACATTTTAACTTATGTTTAGATAAACCCGACCGAAACTTATACTTTTTACCACACAAACATATAAATTTTTTTTTATTTATGGTAAGGGGTTTTTTTTGGGGTTTTTTTTTGTGTTTTTTAGTGTTTAGGTGTCGTCTAAAATCCTTTAAATTTTTTGTGCTGAAACGACATTTCATGCAAATATATTCAGACCCATCGAAAATAACGGTCTCGTTATCCATTGTTATCCATTTTGATTTATCATCACAAATCGATTTTTTTTTTTTAATATTTATGGTTTGGTTACAGTCATTTTCAACAACTGCTAAATTATCGTCATTTTTTTTACCCCAAAAATTATCCATTTTCATGTATATAAATGGATAACAAAAAAACCCCTAAATCCTTTTTTTTTACTATATTTTAGTGTTTTTCACGATTTTTCACCATTTTTCAGCAAAAAATGGAGCAAACTTTTTTAGGTCAATTTTAAATGTTAATCGAGTAAAAAACAATAATTATTTAATTTGTATAAATACATAAAAAAAAGTTTGAGAAAAAATTTGAAAAACTTTTTTCGGATTTCTGAAATTTGCCACTTTTTTTTTGCTTTTTTTGAAAATTCCCAAAATACTTTTGAGTTTTTTTTCTCAAACTTTTTTTTATGTATTTATACAAATTAAATAATTATTGTTTTTTAGGGGGTTAACATTTGAAAATAAGGTAAATAATTTTGATCAAAAAAAAGTTCAAAAATAGACAAAAAAAAAGTGCAAAAAAAGTGAGTTTTTTTGCACTTTTTAATTTTTAGTAATGGTTTAAAAAATAATATTTATATATTATATTATGACTGATAATGATAAAGAAATATATGAAAAAAACGTTGATAAATTATTAGAATCAATGGAAAATGTAGAAAATAGTTCAATCATGAATTTAACAACGCCATTAATTATGGAACATAAAAACAATATTTTACAAAAAATAAATTTAGAAAGAAATATATTAAAACAATTTCATAAAAAATTAAAAAAATATAGATATTGTAGTGATTTAAGTGATTTGCAATTTGGGAATTATATAAGATGGATATCATTAAAAAATCCAAATAAAATATTTCTAACAAATGGTGCTTTTTTTTCTGATTACGTGTATACAAAAGATTCAGTTAAAATTGTTTGTCGTAATAATCGTGGATTTATATTTCAAGTAAAATTCGACGAAGTGATTATATTTCAAAAATTAAATACACAAGAAGAAATTTTATTAAAAGTTTTAGATTATTTAAATAAAAAATAATTATATTTTAAAATAGTTTATTTTATAGTTTAAATATATACATGGCAAATAATGCTGTATTACAGCGTGGATTTAATCTACCAAATAAAACATATAAAGACCAATCATTAGCTATACCAGATTTTGATTGGTTATCTATATTTTTAATGATAACATTGTGGGTATTGGGAACTGTAATTGTTAGTAAAGTAGGAAATCAAATATTTCCAAGATATAATAAAACTACTCAAAGTATAATTATTTTATTAGAAATTTTAGCACAATTATTATTTATTAGTATTATATTATTTTTATATCAAGGATTTATATTTTATCCAATTATCGAATATGTTCATAATGAAAAATTGCGTTTTATAAATACGGATTCAATTATTACAGCAACAACTGTTGGTGTTAGTTTGGGATTAAACGCACCATCTTTATCTAAAAAAATTCAAACACTGCTTGCAATTCAACCATTAAAAGTTAAAACATCTAAGAAATAATACAACATTCATTTTGACCCTGTAAGTCGCTCCATTCTTGTATTGAGTAATTATTACTCATACTTAAGTTACAACGAGCGCAAATAGGTTTTAAATTTGAAACGGCTAATGCACCACCTTTTGATTCTGGTTGGTCATGCCCTACATGAAAATCAAACACATTAATATCGTTTTTACACCAATGAACATAACATTCAGATTTAAATTTTTCTCCAAAATTTTGTATCCAACATTGTTCTCTAATTGCTTTTGGTATATTTTTCTTCTTATATTTATTCTTTTGCTTCTTTTGCTTCTTTTGTTTCTTTTGCTTCTTTTTATAGATTTTGTTATTACGACGTTTATGCATTATTAAAATAATTCGTTACCATATTTCTATATAGTTTTTAATTATATTCTGAATATATTTAAAAACTCAATCACAAATATAATTATAATATGTATTTTTTACCTTTATGTGGTTTAATTTTTTATAATTTAATACAACATGAATTAGAGTTAAGATATGATAAAAAAATAAGTAATAATTATAGCTCAGGTATTCATATTATATTTACGATAATTATATATATACTTAATAATTATAATAATGAATTAGCTGATAATTTATTTATTTTGAATTCCACTGGATATTTTATAAATGACTTACTTTTTTTAATAAAGAATAGAGAAATAAAACTCATAAAGATAATATTGGTTTATCATCATTTATTTTCAACCATATACATTATTAATAAGCCAAATAATGGTTATGTTCCAGCCGTATTATTTTGGGCGGAAATATCAAATATACCTAGCAACGTTGTATATCATTATATCAAAACACCGAATAAAACTAGTTTCCAAAGGAATATTCAATCATTTTGTGAAAAGATACAATTTGCAGTATATAGTGTTTTAAGGATATTTTATATAACATATTTATCATATAATGAATATAATCTTGATAAAACACTACTACAAGAAAAATTATTTATGACTTTATATCCTTTAATTGCCATGGGTTGGCTTTACTCGTATGTTTTATTAAAAAAAAATTGCATGAGTAAATATAATGATACAGTTAAATGTGATTGATATTTCAAATAATGATATTTCAAATAATGATATTTCAAATAATGATATTTCAAATAATGATATTTCAAATAATGATATTTCAAATAATGATATTTCAAATAATGATATTTCAAATAATGATATTTCAAAAAAAAATTGTTCAAAAACAAAATTTATTTTAATAACGGTAACAGGTATTCTTATCATTTTCGAATTATTTCTAGCATTAAAATTAAATAACTTAAGGGATAGAACAATAATATATTTAGCATTATATGGTCAATTCTTATTATTATTTAGTTTAAAAACAAACAAACCAATGTTGGTAGAATTATCTCATTCAATATTTGGATTATGTATGACTTATATTGTGTTCTTTTCGTTTAATTATTTATTGAATTTATTTTGTTTCATAGTTCTAATAATAACATTATTTACAAGGTATTATTATGAAGGTTGTTTATTTTTAAATTCGTTAGAAAATAATGTATCATTTGTACCAAAGTGGTTGAATTACGGTTATATATTTAAATCGTATTTTATAATTATTATAATAAAATTATTCACTATTAAATAATCTAGATATATATTAATGACAAAAGTTATTGTATTTGATTTAGATGAAACCATAGGACATTTCATGCAAATATCTGAATTGGATTGGAAATTAAAAAGATATTTTGGAAAAGATATTACAAAAAAACATTTTTTTAAAATATTGGATATATTCCCAGAAGTATTTAGACCAAATATATTTAACATATTTAGATACTTACATCGGATGAAGGAATATAATAAAAAAAATAATAAAGAAAAAATAAAAATAATTATATATACTAACAATACCGGTTGTAGAATGTGGGCAAATCGTATAAAATCGTATATTGAAAAGAGTATTAATTATAAATTATTTGATAGAACAATTTGTGCGTGGAAAGTAGATGGTCAAATCATAGAAAAACATAGAACAGGTTATGATAAAAAGTATTTCGATTTATTGCGATGTGGTCATTTAAAAAAAAGAGATAAAATTATATTTTTAGACGATAGTTTTTTTCCAAAAATGATGAACCCACAATTAACATATTTACATGTAACTCCATATAATTTTAGATTCAATCGCGAACACATGTTTCGTAGATATGTTAATAAAATAGATTTACCTTTTAAAGATAAGTTTAATATATCAAAAATGTATATTAAAAATATTAAAAATAGCGATGAGTGTAAACCAAATAATAAATCATTTAAGATAAAAGGAAAAAAAATAGAAAAACAAATTAAACATTTTATTGAAACTTCAAATAATAGAGAAACAATAAAAAAAAAATATGTAAAAAAAAATCAAACACGAAAAAAAACAATGAAACAAAATTATCATAGAATTTAATCACAAACAATTACTTTCTTCTTTTTCTTCTGTTTTCTTTAGCTGTGTATTGTATACATCTAAAGTTCTAGCACTTGCATCAGTTGCGTTTACAAAATTAGGCATCCAAAATTTTGGAATGATATCAGCAACATTTTTATGAAAATAAGTTTCAAATACCATTCTGTAATGTAGTTGTTCTAATGTTTTAGGTGTATTATGTTTATAATATTTTTGTTGTGTAAAAACCAATTTTTCATTGTTATTAAATATATTATTTTTAATAAAGTCTTGTATAACTTCAAACCATGGTTTTTCTTGAGAACTTACTCCATCACTAAATGCTTCTTTTGTTCTCCACAATACTTCTTTTGGTAATAAACCATTATCAAATGCCTTACGCAGAAGATATTTTTCACATTGATTATTCTTGGAATGATTGCGAATATCTGCCGGTATGCTCATATATGTAGAAACAAAATTTGGGTCTAAAAATGGTGTTCTTGCTTCTAATCCTTGCGATGAAATACTTCTATCAGACCGCAATACATCAAACCAATGAATTTCATTTAATAATTTTTTACATTCTTTATCAAAATGAATACTATCTGGTGCACAATGAAAATACATATATCCACCACATACTTCATCAGACCCATCTCCATTAAAAACAACTTTACAGTTTGAATTTTCTTTAATAAAACTAGAAATTAACCAATTTCCAATACTAGCTCGAACCGTTGTTGTATCATAACTTTCAATAGCATAAATAACGCTTTCAAAACAAGATAAAAATTCTTCTTCTGATATAATTATTTCATGGTGAGCAGTTCCCAAATGGTCAGCCACTATCTTAGCATATTTCAAATCTTCAGACCCCCGTAAACCAATACTCCAAGTAGTTAATATTTTATCAGGATTCATTTTTTTAACTAAAGCGGTTATCAAACTACTATCAAGACCACCCGATAAAAGACAGGCTATTTCGCGCTCAGTATTATTTACTCGTTTACGAACAGCTTCGGTCAAACTTTCATTAATTTGTTTACAATAATCATCAATTGTTAGTGATGAAAAAGATGAATTGCATATGGGAGTATTTGTGCGATATCTTTTATTGGCATTTATTTCGTTAAAAACATATTCAGTTGAAGACCAATTAGATATTTCAGAATACTTATATTGAGAATATGTGCCGGGTTGAAATTGTTTAACATCCATATTATCATCTGGAAAATCAATTAACTGTTTCAATTCGGAAGCAAAGCCCCAACTTTTTTTAAATTTTCTAATAAATAAAGGTCTTACACCATATAAATCTCTAGAAATGAATATTTCATTGATATTATTATCAATTAAAACAAAAGCAAATACACCATCTAACATTAATAAAGTTTGTTCAATACCATATTTTTTGTATAAATGAATAATAACTTCACAATCTGAATTACTTTTTCCGGTTAGTCCCATCATAGAATATAATTTTTTCCAGTTATATATTTCTCCATTACAAATTAGATAAATATCATCAATCAAGAATGGTTGATTAGAGTTTTCATCATTTACACCATTAATAGCTAAACGATGAAATCCTAAAAATATTGGAGGCTGTTTTGGTCTATCCCACTTAAATTCATTATTTAAAAATAATGTTCTCGAATTCTCAGGTCCCCTAGAAGCACCTTTATCAAAATTTTTCATTATTTGTTCTTTAGAGAAATTATTGTTTACTATGGAAAATATACCACACATGTTTAAATAAAATATATTATAAATTGTTAAAATTTATTTAAATGTTTTTAGTAAAGAATAAAAATTAGTATTAAAAATATTATGTGAATAGTATATATCAAATGGATACTAAAATACAAGATGTATATGTTTGCCAACAAGAAAGAACTGATGAATTAAATGCTAGAATAATTGGAAGAAATTATGCGACGCAGCAAATGACACCAAAATATTTTTCACGACCAGTAAGTAATAGAAGAGTTTTATTTCCGAAAGTGGACCAGCGAAAGGAAATTAATGTGGTAAAAGGTATATTTCCGAAATATAATATGGAGAATACATTTCATCCTGGTGTAGGTGGACCATATAATGGATATAGTGATAATATAGATAAGGAATCTAGTTTGTTTAATCGTTTTCAACCATTACAAAAATGCCCACAAGTGAAATTCTTCCCAAATACATATAGTGATTTATATGTGCAAATGGGACCAAATCCATTAAATAAAACAGAAGAATTCGAATTACTTCAAGAAAAAACAACATTTGAACCTTTTAATCCAAATGGTTGTGAATTAAGTAAAGACACATTTTTCAATCATACAAGACAACAATTAAAGGATGTTAAAATAGAATAATTTTATTATTCACATAGTATTATATGAATAATGAAAATAAAGGAAATAAATTTAGAAATAATATAGACTTACAATATTTAACAAATCCTACAAATTTAACAAAATTTAAAAATTTTACAGACTATGATGTAAGTTCAAATATGAATATAAATATTGAAAAATATAAAAAATTTATTATATCATGCACAAAAAAATTATTAAACAGGGAAGTTATTTCTCCAGAAATAAATAGTATTTTTGATACATATATTCATCATTTGATAAATCATTTTAAATTTCAAAATAGAAATAGAATTATTCAAGAGCAATATAAAAATATAGATAATGAAAAGAAAACAGAAAAATATAATCCAATTAATATAGAAAATATGGATATACACGTTATGGGGAAAAAAAAAGAAACAAAAAAAATAGATTTAAGCGCGTTTGTTAAGAAAAAAAAGATAAAAAAAAAGATAAATATCATATTACCAAAAAAGAAAAATTTTGATTAAAATTAAATGTCATTAATATATTAGTAATGACCAAAAATACTAAAAAAAATCGCGGCAAAAAAAGATGGCAAAAAAGATGGCAAAAAAGATGGCAAAAAAGAAGTAAAAAAAAAAAAAATAAAAAAAAAAGAAGTAAAAAATTAAATAAAAAACAATGTTCTGCCAAAAATAAACATGATTTTTTAGATTTTACATGTTATAAACCAACAATGTTATATAAAATGAGAACTATTTGGAATACACGAAACCCACATTTAAGTATAAAAACAAATAATTTGAAAAAAATATGGGAGTCACTAGGTAATTACATGCAAAAATCATGTAAAAATGAAGTATGTTGGATGAAATCAAATTTATTTAAAAATAGATTTACAAGTAAAGAACTTAAAAATATATTTGCACCAGCTCAACCAACAGAATGGAAAAAAAACCCGAATGAATGGTTATCTAGTATAGAAATATCTGAATTAATGAAACAATATGAGGATGCATATAAATGTTTTGAATTTATTGGACCAACTCCAATTGATTTTGACGAACATTTAGCTTATGGGAAATGTGTATGGGAAGATTTATGCAAGTTTAATTTGAAAGATAAAATAGATAAAGGTATAAATAAAATTGGAATAATATTTAATTTAGACACTCATGATAAACCGGGGTCACATTGGACATCAATGTTTATAAATTTTAAATTAAAAAAGATATATTATTTTGATAGTTATGGTGATGATTTATCTCCAAAAAGAGTTATTACATTGGCAAATAGAATACAAGAACAATCTAAAGAATTTGGTAAAGAATATAAATTTATAATAAATAAAAAACGTCATCAATATTCCAGAAGCGAATGTGGTATGTATTGTTTATATTTTATTATTCAATTAATTAAAGATGTCCCATTTTCTAGATTTTCAAAAAAAGTAAATGATAAATATATGAAAAGATTACGAAATAAATATTTTAATCAACATTAATATTTTTTAATAATTAAAAAATATTAATGTTAAAAAAATATTAAACTTTTAATTTAATAGATATATAAATGTCAGTATTAGCAAATAGCAATAAACAGATATTATGGGAAGTATTGAATGGATTAATTTCTGAAAATAAATTAAAAATTAATAACATTGAAGACTTTCGCTCATTTTTTGAACATAAATGCAAAGAGTATCACGTGAAAAGGTTTGATTATAGTGGATTAAGTGATATAAATAAACATATTGTTTCTGAATGTTTTGAATATTTAAAAAAAGCTTCACAAGAATCAAAATTGTTAATGTTTCGTGAATATGAACAATATGGAAATAAAAATATTGTAAATAATTTACAAATTGGTAAAAGATATGAAGAGCATCAAACAAATTTTAAAACAATGATTAATGCAAAAAGACCCAATGAAGTTGATTTCACTGAAAATACTGACATACCTATTGGTAATATGGATGATGCTATGTCAAAAATGATGAAAGAAAGAGATAGTGATTTGAATACAATTACAAATGAATATAATCAGAATCATGATTCTATCAAATGGTTGAATAATAGTGGCGATATACCACCACCCAAATTGAATATACATGATAATAAATTAAAACCAATATTAAAATCAAATGCATCAGTAAATAATACACAATCAAATATAGAATTTATTATCGGGTATAAAAAAGATAAAAATAATGAAAATAAAACTAAAAATGAAAATGAAAATGAAAATGAAAAAATTGAAAATAAAAATGAAAAAATTGAAAATAAAAATGAAAAAATTGAAAATAAAAAAATTGAAAAGAAAAGGGTAAAATTTAAAAGTGATTTTTTAGATAATATAGATAATGTAAAAAACACAAATGAAAATAATGAAAAAAGGTATGATAAAGATTTAAAAGAAAGAGCAAGACAATTTCAAGATTTAACAGAAGAAATGAATAAGAAGGATGAAGACAATAGTAGAATTTATCAAGAAAAAAGAGATATCATAGGTATAATGGATGATAAAGATAAGAAACCTATAAAAAAAGAAACAAATTTGGAAAATGTTTTTACAAAAATGAAACGAAAGACGAAGAAAAGTGATATTGAAGGAAGTATGAAGGTAGATTTAATAGATGTTAATGTTAAAATAGATAAATTAGAAATATATTTAGTTGATATATTAAAAAATCAAATAGATTTAATGAATCAACAAAAAGAAATAATATCCAAATTGCAGTATAATGAAAATTCGCGTTATGATAAGTTAGAATCGACTTTTTCAGCTATATAATTATTTTCCAGTCTCACCGCGTTTTATTAATTGTTTATTTTTTTTATATGCGTCAAAATCATATAAAATACCCTTCATTTTCTTGGAATTTTCGTCATATTTTTTCAAATAAAAGTATTTTCCTTTAATTTTAACTTTAAGTAATTTTTTACGGGATTTTTCGATTTGAGGTGGTGCATCCTTAGTGATATCAGGATTATATAAATATCCATTAATATTGGGTTTAATATCGAAACATTGTAAATTATCACCAGCTTTTTTATGAATTTTACAATCTATAGATGATTCTGTAATGGCTTTCAATATGGATAAATTAATTTTTTTCTTTATATTTGAAATCTCATATAATTTTTGGTCTGACGTAATCACTTGTTTATTATCCTTAGAACGGTCGCTCATTATAATAGACTGCATTAATAAAGGTTTTTTCATTTTTTCTTCTTTTGCTTCAGAATCACCTTTAATATGTTTTTCAGCAAATTTCATTAAATAAACATATACTTTTACAGATTGTTCCATTTCATCTAAGTTTTCATGACTACATATTCTAACAGCTCTACCAATAACTTGTTGAAATCTAACGGGATGCCAATAGGGTTCCATTAAATGAACTGCTCGAATATTTTTGAGTGTAATACCTTCTGCACCAGCAGCAGTAATCATAAATACTTTTATAACTTCTCCATGGAAATTATTTAAGATTTTACTATCATCTTCGGCAATTGAAAGTCTATTTTTTATGGATAATAATTGTTTTCGTAATCTATCGGGCAATTTATCCCATTCACTATTAAATATTAATCTTAAATATTCTTTTTTATCGCTATCTTCATTACCAGAATACAATACATAACATGGTTTTTGTAAATCAGCTTCATCCATATCTATTTGCCAAACTTTTACTTTATTGCCATTTTCATCAACAATTTGTTTTTGGTTTATTTGAAATCTAGCATAACCATTTGCCTCCATAACCATTTTAAAAATACCTAATCCTTCAACATTATTAAAAAATGAATAAACTAAGTGTGTGCCGTCGCTAGTAGAACCGTCTTTATTTACTATTTGATTGTTAATATTATCTAAAATTGTTTTAAATTTGGGCGAGTATTTTATCAAGTTTTCACCAACAAATAAATCATTTTTATTTGTGTCTAAGTCAGCAATTGCGGTTTTTAATCTATCTTCATAAGAAATATCTTCAAAGTCTTTTAAATCTTTAGAAGCGACATCATCTTTATTTGACAATGTATCTGATTCAATATTTCCCATTGGTTCATCGCTATCAATGATTGCTGCATTCAGAAGAGCTTCTTTTGTGAGTGCTTCCTTTCGTATTTCATTACTTGTAGGTTTACCAACTTCTTCAGTTTTTTCAACTTTACTAATCTTTTTTGTAGATGAGTCTTCTGTTTCATTATCTTCTTTAATTTTAACCCTAGGTCTTGGTCTTTCAATAGTTTCAGGAAAAGCAAAATTACAACATTCTCTCGAATAAATTTTATATGACGCAGATGTGTTTTTATAAATATCATTTGTTGTTCTCATTTTAATACCAGCACTTTTTTCTTTACTTATTTCAACATTTCTAATTTTATTATATACGGATAATTGATATGGACTCATATCAATCAATACTTCATTTATATCTATTTCGGGGTCAAAAGATGGTAATAAACCTTCAACTGCTGCCCTAAAATATGACGTTAAACCCATTATTCTTTTCTTAAAAATATGAGTATTTACAAGTTCTTGAGTATTTGGGTCAATAAATTTATTTACAAAAGAATCATAATCATCTGGCAAACAATTATATTTTTTGATACAAACTTTATTGTAATTACGATTTTTTTCGGTTATTTCTTCAGATGGTTTTTCACATGTTCTATCGCCACTTGCGTTTGAAACATAAATTCCGTGTTTTTCAAGTGTTTTAACTATTTTATCTATAAATACAATTTCATATGAACCTTCATTGCGAAATGTATCAAATTCACTACCTTCTTTACGAATGACATTATAATTAATGATTTCGGTATTATCTTTTCTATCTTTGGTTTTCTTATATCTGGTTATAAATCTAAATGGATTTCTAGTTATAATTAATTTATTATTTGAATTATTGAAATCAATGTAATTTATTTCATCATTTTTAACAAATAATATATTTTTCAAATATTTTAAATTTAAACGTTTTATCTTGCTTTCTTTAGTTGTTTGTAATGTAAATTCGTATGTTTTAATTCTACCTCGCAATATGTTAAAAAAAATACCAATTTCATTTGGATAATTAATAATTGGCGTGCCTGTTAAAAATACGATTTTACAGTTTTCAGCATCCATTAAATAATTATATAATTTGTAATTAAAAGAATTATTATTGCCTAATTGATTGGATATTGTTCCAATAAAATTATGAACTTCATCAATAATAACAACTTTATTATTAAAGTAATTTCCACCATTTTTCACACCTTCCGCTTCGTATTTATCTATGTTTCGTAAACCATTATAATGAATAAATTTATATTTATTTGAAATGAGGGCATCTATTTGTAAATTAAGTGATTTTTGTTCTTCACTATTTAATGTAGAATAATTATTTTTATTTTTGGGTGAATCATCAGTAGCCCATATACCCCCGTTACGAGTTAAAATATTTACTGGTATATTCATAATTTTAAGTAATTCTTCTATTTGCGCTGCATTCGCAGAATTATTTTTAACAAAAACCCAATGATGATTTTTTCTGAATATATCATCGCCACAAAATTTAAGTTCTGTTTTATAATTTTCTTCTAATGATGCTGGTGTCATAATTACGATTTTATTATAATCTTTCAATCCTTCGGCAATAGCGATAGATGCGCATGTTTTGCCAGCTCCTAAACCAAAATATAAAAATAAACCTCTATATGGACTATAAATATTCAGATATTCCTTTACTATATCTTGATGCAATAATAAAGAAAAATTACCAGTTTTTGAAGCATTTAATTCTAAACAGCTTTTAATTTCTTGTTCATCGCCTTTCGATTCTTTAAGAGTAAATAATTTTTGGTCAATATATTTTGTAAAAATTTCACGATTTGTAAGAAAATATGGTTGTATTTTATAGCTTATATCATATTTTTTTGCATGAGAAGCTGTATCTATTTCGCGTTGTTTTGTTTCTAGTTTTTTTTTTGTTAACAAATATTTTTCTAATTTAGTTCTTTTCCTTTCTTCTATTTTTTCCTTATTTCTTTGACGTTTTTCTCTAATTTCTTTCATTTTTTGTTGTGTAAAAGTTAAACTCTGTAATTTATCATCTTTTGATGCACCTGATTCAATATTTTTAATGGATTCGGGTTTTTTGATTGATTCTACTTTATTTGTAAATTTCAGTATGGGAGAACTTAAAGATACGCTTGCTTTTGTCTTTGGTGCCGTTTTCATGGTAAGTTTTTTATTAATTTTCATTTGTCGAATACGTTCTTTAAAAGATAAATTTCTTTTGATATTATTTTTATCGGTGTTATCAATTATTTTTACCTGGGGAACAGCAATCTTGGAAAGTGTTGTTTTGCTTTCTTTATCAAATCTAATGTTTAATGATATAGAAGCGGATGACTTGGGTTTTTTTTTTAATGATTCTAAAAATTGCGCTGCCATTTATACTTTTATAAAAAGATAATATAAAAATATTTTAATATTAAACAATATTTAATTATGAATTCATCTAAATTGAATAATATAATTAGAAAATCTAATAAAGATTATATAAACATTAAAAAATATATTAAACAAGATTTTAATAAAAGAAAATTAAAAATTCATATACCAAATACAAAAGTAAAATTAAAAAAAGATGACGATTATGATGAATCAGAACCTGAAATTAAACATCGCGAAGTTGAAATAAATATCTAAAATACTTATTAAAAATAGTATTAAAAAAATATTACTATTTTAAATAGAAAATGTTGCCATATGATATAATATTAGAGATAAGTGATTTTATTCCATTTTATTTAAATAAAAATCTATTTATTTCAAATAAATTTTTTTTTGAATTGTATAAAGAAAAGTATTTAAAAAACATAAATTTTATTCAAAATACATATAGAAAATATAAGTTACCTAACGATTTTTTATCATCACAATTATTTTTTAGTTATCGTGATTATTGTAAATGGCAAAAAATATTTAATAAATACAATAAGGTAAAAATATATAGATATGTTTTGGTTAAATATAATTTGGAAGATATACGTTATTTCCCCGAATCATTATTAAATAAAGCATGTGTAATGCATAGCTCTAGATATTTAATAATAAAAGATTGGGTTGAAAATAATTTAATTCAGGAAAAATCAAAAAGAACAAGAAGAGATATTTTAGATTTTTTTATAAAAAATAGAATTAGATTGAAAGAAGTATTATTCGTTGGTTTTTAATAAACATCATCATTATCCTTCAATCGCTGAACAAGTCGTTGATATGTTTTATGATTACAAGTTGTATAAATGGATGAAGGAACCTTAAATAAAGTAAATATACCCATCGCAATTAATTGAATACAATTCATAACAGCAACTGGATTACCGCCAACAGTTATGTTATTAAATCCATGATATGCAGCTAACATCCAACGAGCCAATAGTTCTCCATACAGGGCATGTATAGCTGGCGTAGATGCAGGTGAGCCATTGTTTTGATGATAAGAATAGAATAGAAGAGTAAGGGAAGATAAAAGTGAAATTTGAACTAAAAAGTCTCGAGCATGACCTACTGTTTCATCAGTAACCATAACGAGTAAACTGGGTAACCAAAAAGAATACCATAAAAATTGACCATAACGATAACCAAGTTTATTATCAAATAGATGGACCTTTTCCATCATATCAATACGTTTATCTTCTAATTCAGACATTTTATAATTATATAAAATTTTTTTTTAATATAGTTTGAAATATTATTTGCCCATCATTGTTTCAAAAGCTATTTTACATGCACATTGTTCGGCTTTCTTCTTAATTTTATGTTTGGAATCTGCTAAAAATATAACAAATACGGGATTACTACCTCCTTCAATTATTTTTTCATAATATGATTTAATATTATCTAAAATGGAAATATTTTTATTAATAATAATACAGTATTTACTGAAGAATGTTTCAATTGGGAGAGCATCATTATGTTTAAATTGATGCGCTTTACAATTTATAGAAAGATAGACTCCCATGTGATAACCTTCATCTTCATCCCAATCATTAATTTCTTTATAAATAGGCGTGACTCTGAAATTTTGCTGAAGTTGCACTTGTAGTTGATTTTTATAATTATCATTTGTGGTAATCAATTCAGTCCAATTAACATGTTTTTCAAAAATATTTTCAACGAATGTTTGGGCAATTTGAAATCCGGGACCAGTAACAAATACATTATCAAACCATTTACCTTCATCTTTAATTGAAATTTTATTAAAATCAAGAAATAACGCACCCAAAAAGGCTTCAAAAAGGCATCCAAGTTTTTTTAAATTTGTTCTTGTTTTTTTTTCTTCAGCATTTTTTGATAAAACATAAAATTTATTTAATCCCATTTCATAAGCCATTCTACCAATAGTTTCATTTTTAACGAGTGCGATTTTTTTAGTTGTCATAAAACCTTCATTTTCTTTAGGAAAGCGTCTATATAAATAATATTTTGTAATACATTCGAGAACACCATCACCTAAAAATTCAAGCCGTTCATTAGATTTTGTTTTAAGAGACATACAATCATTTGGTTGGTCTACAATAGTTATATTATTTGCAACATTTTCCAAATGGGGTCTTTTGCAATAAGAACGATGAACGAAAGCTCTTTTATATAAATTTAAATTATGAACTTTATCAGGGACACCGTAATTTTTTAAAATAGATGAAACAAATGTTTCATTTACTTCTCTATTATTTGGATTATAAGGATCAAAAATTAGTTCAGAATCATCTTGAATAATATCACCATCTGCTTGAATTAGTTTACTATCGGTTTTAGTTTCTGACTGCATAATTAATATAATTAATTATAGAGTTATCTTTTTAATAGGATTTAAAAAATATTTATCTGCGGCGTCTGCGTCCACCTCTGCGAGATTTGCGTGACTTTCTGCGTTTGCCCCCACGTTTAGATTTGCGAGACTTTCTGCGTCCACCTCTGCGAGATTTACGAGACTTTCTGCGTCCACCTCTGCGAGATTTGCGAGACTTTCTGCGTCCACCTCTGCGGGACTTACGGCGGCGATATCCTCCCTTATTTCCCATTACAGCATCGGTTGTAGCTGCCGTTTCTTCAGCTGCACTCTTTCCAGCTGCATCTTGTCCAGCGGCAGTTGCGTCAGCAGTTGCTTCTGTGTGATGCGTTTCTTCATGTTCTTGAATAGTTGCACTTGCTCCTTCTAAAAAACTCATTATAAATATTACATAGATAATATTATTTTAATTATTTGAATCTCTCTTAGAACGCATATTTTCATATTCTCCTTTCCAAAATTGCCCCCAAACATTTTTGTTTCCAATTTTTTTTATAAAAGATGATACTTCTTCTTTTATTTCTTCGTTATTTTCTTCGTTATTTTCTTCGTTATTTTCTTCGTTATTTTCTTCGTTATTTTCTTCGTTATTTTCTTCGTTATTTTCTTCGTTATTTTCTTCGTTATTTTCTTCTAAATTATTTGAAATTTTTTCAGATGAAACTGGAGCAAATTCATTTTTATGTTGTTGATTATAACTATACGCTGCTAAAATAAAACCAATGAAACCCATTCCGAATGCGGCAGCCATTTTTGGTGTTATACTATTCATTATAGATAATATAATTAAAACAATATTTATATTTATACTTATTTCTAAATAAATTAAAATAATGTATTAAAGATACAAGGAAATATAAAATAATGAAGATTCAAGTTGATTATAGAGAAAAAAAATTAATAAAAATATTAAACGCTAAATTAGAAGAATTGGAATTTAAAAATATTGAAATTACGGTTGAAGATTTACCACTAGGAGACATAATTATTTGTGATGATAATAGTTTTGAAAAACTCATAATTGAAAGGAAATCTTTGAACGATTTAGCATCATCAATTCGCGATGGAAGATATTCAGAACAATCATTTAGATTGGATAAAAATAAAATACATAATCATAATATTGTATATTTGATGGAAGGTGATATACATAGATACTCAAGTAAATATAGTAAGATAAGTAAGAAAACGTTACAAGTAACAATGTTCTGTATAAATTATTTTAAAGGCTTCAGTATAATGAAGACTAGAGATGTTTTAGAAACGGCTGAATATATTTTGATAATCACTGATAAACTCTCGAGAGAAAAAGTTAGAAAGAATTTTTATAAAAATATAGAAAATGAAAAAAATGAAAACGAGAAATCAACATTAATTGGTGGTGAAAAATTGCAATTAAATATAGAAAATATGGATTCACCAAAACATAATAAAAGATATTCAGAAGTGATATCCAAAGTAAAGAAGAAAAATATTAGACCAGACAATATAGGTGAAATAATATTAAGTCAAATACCAGGTATTAGTAGTAAAACTTCGATGGTTATCATGAATCATTTCTCATCATTGCATGATTTATTAACGCAATTAAAAAATGATCCTAATTGTTTAAATCATATCGAGACTAAAACAAAAAACGGAAATCGTAAAATATCACAAACAATAAAATCAAATATCAAAAATTATTTATTGTATAATAAAGATTCTACTGTAATTAAAATAAATGCATAATATATATATATATATGATAAATTCAAAAA
>Ga0209632_10000355_pt1 | contig 48404 bp, 44 predicted proteins | sample COG_10_FD_184754 | JGI IMG/M metagenome (GOLD analysis project Ga0209632, IMG submission 184754) | Pelagic Microbial community sample from North Sea - COGITO 998_met_10 (SPAdes) (version 2) | ecosystem: Environmental > Aquatic > Marine > Neritic zone/Coastal water | place: Helgoland, sampling... | reverse complement strand
CCGGCCTGATTGAACAATTCTTTTTACTAATTCAGAGCAGTTTACAGAACTGCATTTTTTCCCTTCACGCCCGTAAACTGCAAAAGAATGCTGAAAATAACCTAAATCACCATTCGCTTGCCGATGATCTTTTAGTGAAGAGCCCCCTGCAGAAATAGCTTCTCGCAACACATCTCTTATAATTGGAACCAGTACATCAATTTTTTTGCGGCTAACTTTTCCAGATAATCGGTTCGGATTGATACCTGCACGCCACAATGATTCACAGACATATATATTTCCAAGACCAGAAACTATTCTTTGATCTAACAATGCGGATTTGATTGGAGCAGTTTTACCTTTTAACTTTGAGTGCAAATATGGAGTATTAAATTCATTTCCCAAAGGTTCGGGGCCTAATAACTTAATTAGTTTGTGATCAAACAAATTTTTTGTCTCAATTAAGTCCATTGCACCAAATCGACGGGTATCATTAAAACTTATACGTGTGCCATCCATCATATCCAAAATCACGTGATCATGCTTAGCAGGCAAAGACTGTTTATATTGAAAATTAGCTAATAAATCATCAGCACTATTTTTCTTATTTGAAATAGTCATCCGTCCAGACATACCAAGATGAATTAATAAAGTTTCACCACTATTCAAGTCACATAAAATATATTTTGAACGTCGGTGAAGCCTTAAAATTTTTGCTCCAGTTAACCTTTGAGACATATTTTCTGGAAATGGCCAACGTAAATCTGGACGCCTAATATCAGCATATCTGATTTTTTGACCCATCATTACAGGCTCTAAGCCACGCATCACTGTTTCTACTTCTGGTAATTCAGGCATTTACGTTCACCGTATTTATTTTAAATTAAAAATATTATTTATATTTTTTAGATATTATGTATTACAGTTATTGAAATAATCTATTAAATATCAATTACTTTCGTTAATAAATTTTTAAATATACCAAAATAATAATGTGAGTATTTTAATTTTCATGAAGGCCTTTGAATAATGCAACAAATTACACCAATAATTTTATGTGGGGGCTCTGGTTCTCGACTTTGGCCTCTTTCTCGCAAAAGCTATCCAAAACAATTTGTGCCACTAGTTGGCGATAAAACACTTTTTCAAAATTCTGCCACACGCCTCACGGGTAAGCAATTTAAAAATCCTGTAATTGTAACAAATTCTGATTATAGATTTATTGTAACTGAGCAATTACAAGAAATAGGCATAGATCCTGGTGCTATCTTAATTGAGCCTGAAGGGCGCAATACTGCCCCCGCTATTCTAGCTGCAGCTTTATTTGAATATCGGGAAAATCCAGATGCAGTACTTGTTGTTGCTCCATCTGATCATATAATAAATGATGTGAATGCATTTCAATTAGCAATTGATGAGGCTTATAAAGTTGCTCTAGATGGACAATTAGTAACTTTTGGCATAAAGCCAACACATCCAGAGACAGGATTTGGTTATTTAGAGCTTTCAAAAATTTCGACTACACAAGCCGTACCGTTAAAAGCTTTCGTTGAAAAACCAGATTTAACTAATGCTGAACAAATGTTCCAATCAGGAAACTTTCTGTGGAACTCAGGTATTTTCCTATTTCAAGCAAAAGATATCATTGAGGCATTCAAAAAATATTCTCCGCCTGATTTAGACGCTGTGAATTTAGCTCTAACAAATAGCAACAATGATCTCGGGTTTTGCCGTTTAAATCTTACGGATTGGGTAAAGACTGAGAATATCTCTATTGATTACGCCATAATGGAAAAATCCGACAACCTTTCAGTTGTTCCTTTTAGCGCAGGTTGGTCAGATCTAGGTGGTTGGGATGCGGTATGGCGTGAAAATGTGGCAAACGCTAATGGCGTCAATACATCTAATAATGCAACCGCGATCGACTGCGAAAATTCACTTATTAGATCTGAAGATGAATCGATAGAAGTTGTAGGAATTGGCCTCAAGAATATTATAACAGTAGCCATGAAGGACGCAGTTCTTATTGCGGATATGTCAAAATCCCAAGATGTAAAAAAAGCAGTTGATATTCTCAAAAAGAAGAAAGCAAACCAAGCTACTCAATTTCCAAAAGACCACCGACCTTGGGGATGGTTTGAGAGCTTATCGATAGATGAAAAGTTTCAGGTTAAAAAAATACACGTCCATCCAGGTGCATCTTTATCCCTTCAGAGTCATAAATATCGTGCTGAACACTGGATCGTTGTTTCTGGTATGGCAGAAGTAACGATAGACGAAGAGGTGAAACTTGTCAGCGAAAATCAGTCTGTTTACATTCCTCTTGGCGCTATTCACCGAATGCGAAATCCTGGAGAAAACCCAATGGAATTAATCGAAGTTCAAACAGGTACATACTTTGGTGAAGACGACATTTTTAGATATGATGATGTCTATTCTAGAGGCCAGGGTCCAAAAGGATAAACAACAAAATTACAGTTAATTATTCACTTAACCAGCTTTCATATGTATGGCTTATTCCATCAAATAACGACCGGTGATCCTTCCAGCCCAGGTTATGCAAATTAGAGGTATCCATTAATTTTCGTGGAGTCCCGTCCGGCTTACTTTTATCCCAAATTATTTTGGCCTCAAAGCCTACTACTTCGGCAATAACATCAACTAACTCACGTATAGATACCTCATCACCTGAACCAACATTAATATGTTCATAATCCGAATAATTTTTTAATAAAAACAAAAGTGCATTTGCTAAATCGTCACAATGCATAAATTCTCTTAAAGGCTTTCCACTTCCCCAAACAGTTACTTCTGAACTTTTAGAAATCTTAGCCTCATGAAATTTTCGCAATAGCGCTGGAAGAACATGCGAGCTATTTAAATCATAATTATCACCAGGGCCATACAGGTTTGTTGGCATCGCAGAAATCCAATCATATCCATATTGTTTCCTATATGCCTGAATTAATTTAATGCCCGTAATTTTTGCTATAGCGTACCATTCGTTTGTCGGCTCTAGAGCACCAGATAATAAACTATTTTCTTTGATAGGTTGGTCAGCTAATCTTGGATAAATACACGAAGATCCTAAAAATAGCAGGCGTTCTACGTTGTTCAAGTGGGCAGCATGTATAATATTTGCCTCAATCATTAAGTTTTCATATAAAAAATCGACTGGAAAATTATTGTTGGCTTGAATACCACCAACTTTAGCTGCAGCTAAAACTATTGCGTCAGGTTTGACTGCGTTCATCCAGTCATTAACTTCAGCCTGATTAACAAGATTTACCTCATCACGGCCAGCTTTAATTATATTACAGTCTTCGTTTTCTAATTGGCGACAAACTGCAGAACCAACCATACCACGATGACCCGCCACCCAAACTTTCTTACCAGATAAATTATATGTCATTCTAATCTTCCAGAGAAACTGGCAGCTCTAAACCATGATCTTTTAGAATCGATACTCTTCTTGCTGCTTTATAATCTTCTATAACCATCTCAGCACACATTTCTTGTGCAGTAATTTCTGGAACCCAACCTAACTTATTTTTTGCTTTTGATGGATCACCCAACAATGTTTCAACTTCAGCTGGTCTAAAATATCTTGGATCAATTTTCATTATTACATCTCCAACTTTTAATGCTGGAGCAAGATCACCATCAATATTTTCTATTGTTGCAATTTCATCAATCCCATTGCCTGAAAAAGAAATTTCTAAACCAAGTTCTCGCGCACTCCATTTAATGAACTCACGAACAGAGTATTGCTTACCAGTTGCAATAACAAAATCATCTGGCGTATCTTCCTGAAGCATCATCCACTGCATTCTGACGTAATCTTTTGCATGCCCCCAGTCTCGCAAAGCATCTATATTTCCCATATATAAACAGCTCTCAATTCCAAGCGCTATATTAGACAAACCACGTGTAATTTTACGTGTCACAAAAGTCTCTCCACGACGCGGTGATTCATGATTAAAAAGAATTCCATTACACGCATACATTCCATAACTTTCGCGGTAATTAACTGCGATCCAGTAAGCATACATTTTAGCAACTGCATAAGGTGAACGTGGATAAAATGGTGTCGTTTCGCGTTGAGGTGTTTCTTGCACCAAGCCATATAATTCAGATGTTGATGCTTGATAAAATCGTGTTTTATTTTCAAGATTTAGGAAACGAATTGCTTCAAGCATTCGAAGTGTTCCCATAGCATCTACATCTGCAGTATATTCAGGGGAATCAAAGGAAACTGCTACATGAGATTGTGCACCTAAGTTATAAACTTCGTCAGGCTCTATATCTTTTATGATTCGCGTTAAATTTGAAGAATCTGTCAAATCTCCATAATGTAACTTTAAATTTACATTCTCAATGTGCGGGTCTTGATATAAATGATCTAATCTTTGCGTGTTGAATGATGAAGATCGGCGCTTTATTCCATGAACTTCATAACCTTTATCTAGTAAAAATTCAGTCAAATATGAACCATCTTGGCCAGTAATGCCTGTAATTAGTGCACGTTTCATATTCTTTCCTTATTCAAATTCTTTATTTAAAGTGTTACTATGATAGTTATATTACTCAACCGAGATTAAAAATAGAAAACCATATAAAAATATATTTTTTTATTTGTATCAAAATTTTTTAAAATATGCATTTGCAAAGGTGCCGCATTTCTACTTTTGTAATTAATCCGTATAAAGATTTTAAATTTAGGTAAATGTTATGACATCTATGGATAAAAAAACTCATTTTGGCTTTAAAGAAGTTGAAGAAAAAGACAAAGCTCAGATGGTTCGTGGGGTTTTTTCATCAGTTGCTTCAAAATATGATGTTATGAATGATGTAATGTCTTTTGGGATTCACCGTATTTGGAAAAATAGTATGATGGATTGGCTATCTCCACAACCAAATCAGAAACTATTAGATGTTGCAGGGGGCACAGGTGACATTTCATTTCGCTTTTTAAAGAGGGCACCTACTGCACATGCTACAGTTTTTGATATGACACAAAGTATGTTAGATGAGGGGAAATTAAGGTCTGAGGCTGAAAAAATGGAAAACCGCTTAGATTGGGTTTGTGGTGATGCTATGTCCCTTCCATTTTCAGATAACTCCTTTGATATTTATACAATATCTTTTGGTATAAGAAACGTTACAAGCCCCCAAAAAGCTTTGAGTGAAGCTTACAGAGTTCTACGAACTGGTGGTCGGCTAATGATACTAGAATTTAGCCAAATTCCCAACCCATCAATGCAAAGGGCTTATGATAGATACTCCTTTAACATTATTCCTCCAATGGGAAAAATTATTGCTAATGACTCAGAAAGTTATCAATATCTCGTTGAAAGTATAAGAAAATTTCCAAATCAAGAAAAGTTTTTAGATATGGTAAATAAAGCAGGATTTAGCAATACAAAATATCGAAACTTAACGATGGGTGTAGCGTGTTTACACTCTGGGTGGAAAGTTTAGAATGCGTGGACCACACAACATATGGCGTCTAATTCGCACTGGCGCTACATTTGAACGTACTGGTGCGATGCATGTTATTTTAGATAAACTTGATTTACCTCCTTTATTGAAGTTAACTATTCGCATTCTTGGAAAGCCATTTAAATTTTTAGGCTTAAAAGGTGATATTCAGTTTCCACCCATAGTAAGAGCACTGACCGCACTTGGGCCTGCATATATTAAATTTGGTCAAATATTATCTACTCGGCCTGATATAGTAGGCGCTGATCTGGCAAAACAATTGAGCGTACTCCAAGAAAACTTGCCTCCGTTTTCTATGGATTTGGCATTGTTAGAAATAGAAAGAGATTTAGAAATTTCAGTTAATGAGGTATTTGAAAATATATCAGAGCCAATAGCCGCTGCATCCATTGCGCAAGTCCACAAAGCAATTCTTAAATCTACTGGTCAAGCAGTCGCAATTAAAGTTTTACGACCAGGTATAGAAAAAGCATTTAGAAAAGACATTGATGCATTTTATCTAGCGGCAAATATAATTGAACTATTATCCCCTAAATCTCGTCGCTTGAGGCCACTTGAAGTCATCGAGCATTTTGACTCAGTCGTCCAAGGCGAATTGGATTTAAGATTAGAGGCTTCAGCAGCATCTGAATTTTCAGCAAATACAAAAGGTGATGCACTTCTATGTATTCCAAACATTCACTGGAAAACATCTAACAGAAGAGTCATGACACTTGATTGGGTTGATGGAATTCCATTAGCTAATTTAGACGCTTTAAAGAATTCAAATACTGATATGAAAGAGCTGTCTACTCGTATTTTATCAATGTTTTTAAGGCATGCACTTCGAGATGGTTTTTTTCATGGTGATATGCATCAAGGAAATTTAAAGTTAAATTCTAAAGGTGAATTGGTTATATTTGATTTTGGCATCATGGGTCGAATTGATGAATATACTCGTCGCGTTTATGCAGAAATATTAATGGGATTTATAAAAAAAGATTATAAGCGGGTTGCAGAAGTACATTTTGAGGCAGGATACATATCTTCAGATCAAGATGTAGATTTATTCGCACAGGCTTTAAGATCTGTTGGAGAACCAATTTTTGGACAAAACGCAGAAAATATATCCATGGCTAAACTTCTTTCACATTTATTTGACGTCACTGAGCGATTTGGAATGGAAACACGGACAGAGCTTATACTTTTACAACGCACAATGGTTGTTGTTGAAGGCGTTTCAAGATCATTAAACCCAGCCTCACTAGATATTTGGGAGGCTGCTAGGCCAGAGGTTGAAAACTACATAAAAAATAATCTTGGGCCAAAAGCATTGATAAGAGATCTAATAAAAACAGCACAAACACTTTCACATTTTGGCCCTAGACTACCAAGTTTATTGGAAAATCTTTTAAACACAGATATCCAAAATAGAACAACCCACAAAAAATATACTATAAAAAGTAAACTTACGTGGGCTATAATTGGGAGTGCTTCAACTACATTAATCATTATTATTCTAAATTTCTTTTAGTAGATCTATTTCAGCTAATGCAGCGTTTTCATATTCAGTGAACCCTTGCTCAGCTTTCCAAAAACAATACGCAGCCAATCGCCAGTGATATAGCGGGCCAATTATATTATACCGACTTCGCAATTTAGGTGTAATGTTCATTAGAAAAGTTTGATGATCTCTCATAGAAAGTTTTCCTGAGCCATAAATTTCATGCATTCCAGGAGAAAGAAACATCATAATATCTACAATTGGGTCACCAATAGCAGGGCATTGCCAATCAATAAGTCGTAACCCTTTTTCACCTAATATCAAGTTACCTGGCACAACATCAGTATGCAATAATACAGGTTCGATATTTGAAATTGATACATCTGGACATAGCTTGATTAATTCATTTTTATGATAATTGTTTAGCTTGTTTATTATTTGAAGCCCAGTTTTTTTAATGTCTGATGGTAAATTTGAAAGAATTCGCAAGTGTTTTGGGTGTTTATATTCGTGAACTCGAGTTAATAATTCTGCTACAGTGTCTACATTATGAGACCATGTTTCACCCTTAATATAATGATACATCAAAACTACACCAAAAGGCGTTTTGATGTACTTGTAGGGCTTTGGCGCAATATCAGAACTCTCAAGCCAAAGAAGACATGCATACTCCGCATCTGGAGTATTATTAAAGAGTGGATTAGTTTTCGTTTCTAAATATAACTTACAAATTAAATCTTCTTTACCTACAAGTCGCCATACTTTATTTGTACGCCCCCCCGTTTGAGCATGCCAGACAGTTTGATTTGATATTACTCTCTGTGTGACCAAATAATTTTGTAATTGGTTTTTTATTTTATTGACGTGATACATCTTAAAATTTTACGTTAATCTTTCAGACTTCACAAGGTTTTCAGCTTTTCAAGATGTGTTAATTTGATTAGATTATAGACGTGGCTCTGTGGCTCAACTGGATAGAGCAGCCCCCTCCTAAGGGGCAGGTTGGTGGTTCGAATCCACCCAGGGTCACCAAAAAAACATAAATATTACAAAAATACACTTATTTTAAATAACTCTTTATTGATAGTATAACTTTTGTTTATATGCGGTAAATTTATTGTGAATATGAAAAATGAAACCAAAATTAATAATTATGCTCCTTTCAAGTTTAATACTTTTTTCGTGCGGAACAGTTAATGGAACTTTAAATGGTACAGGTTCTATTTTAGAGGGAATTGCTTCAGATGCGCGACAGCTTGGCAGTGTTTTTAAATATTAAAAGATAGCAGCTTCAAAAAATGTGTTTATTTTACAATAAGTCAATGTTGAAAGTACCAAACTTAAAATACATAAATTTAAAAATATTTATTCTGAGTACAAACCAGATAGGCTATATCTACCAAGATACAGGTTTGTAGCTTTAACCCAACCAATATCACCAAATAAACACAATGATATTATTGTCAATAATTTTTAACTTATACATAAAATTTATATATGTTTTAAGGTTATTTATAACTGTAGTATATCTAATAAGTATCGTACACTTTTTACGATATTTAAATTAAGTTATTCTACTCAAATTCAGATTGGTTTTTTAATTTATTCAAAATTTTTCATACAAATTTAACTAGCCAAAAATATTCAAATGCTTTAGAAGTTTCTAATATCATAGAGAGACTATATTAATGACTAGATTTTGTACGTATCTTTTATTTTTATTTTATTTTTCTGCCAATCCTTCCTTTTCACAAAATGACAAATTTAGCATAGATATAGGGTCTGCAATTCAATCAAAAGAAACTCTTAATACATATAGCAGTACAAAATTTCCAAATAAGGATAGTATTCATATAGGTTTAAAATATAATCTTCACGGTTTTTCGTCAAAATTAGTACTAAATCATAATACAAAAAACTACCTAACATTTGATAATTCATATATTAATTTTAAAAAAGGAATAACGTCCTTTGGTATTGGGTCTTTTAATCGAAAATGGTCTTTTTCAAGAAAAACATCATTAATATTATCTTCAAATACTAGACCAATACAATCTTTTTATTTTAAATTGAACAATAAATTTAAATCAAGAATACTTCCCCAAGAAGCTCACTGGTCTTTTGAAATACTTAATGGAATTACAAAAAAATCACTGGGTAATAAGGATTCCATAATATCTGGACTTAGAGGTACTATTTCACCTACAAAAAATTTATCTTTTGAGTTTTTTCAAACCAGTCAATGGGGTGATAGTAAAAGAAACCTTAATACATTTAAGTCTGCATTAATAAACGACACGAATGAAGGTAAATATGCACACATAAATAAAATGGCTGGAATGGGAGTTTCATACCAGATTTCAAACAATATTTTACCTATGAGATTTTATGCTCAAATTGTTGGTGAAGATGAAGCAGGAAGTTTACCATCATGCACAGCATATTTAACAGGGCTTGAATGGGAAAATCAAAAAATTAAATACCCAACTTTAGTAACCATTGAATATATTAATACACGAACAGACATATCTTCTAATGGAAACTGTGGGCCTAATAGTCTATACAACAATAGCACGTACAGTTATACAAATTATGGTACTGCTATGGGTGCGCATATTGATACTGAAGGTACTGCTCTGGATCTTAGTGGCCAAACTAAAATACATGAAAATTTTGATATTATATATTCAATGATGCTTACTACTATCAATGCTTCAAATTGGTCGGGTCATAGACTTTCTTCTAACCGGCAAAGTGGATTAATCAATACATTAGGAGTATCTTTCAACAAAGATAAATTTACCTTTTCCGGAAATGTTAGTTCACAAAATTTTATTTTAGATAAAGCAAACATAAAAAGTGGTTATTCTATTGGACTTAAGTCCAACATATCATTTTAAAATATACAATAGATACTACGACCCTAAACCTTTAAAAATTGTTATTATTGTGTGATATACTATCTTAAATTCTAAAATATAACCCATGTTTGCAATATAATAATTATCAATATGTGATTTTTTTGCGGTTGCTTCTAATCCTTCTGCATATCCTAGTCTAATTTGTGAAAGACCCGAAATACCCGGGCGAATACGATGTCGTTCTCGATAACCTTCAATATTTGTTAAAAAAATCTCTGCGTGTTTATGGTAATCAGGTCTAGGTCCAATTAAACTCATATCTCCTTTAATAACATTTATTATTTGTGGTAATTCATCTATGCGAAATTTACGTAAAAACTTGCCTAAAGGTGTGATTCTATTATGTTCAATAGGATCATTATATTCACGAGTACTTATATTTGTTGGTGTCATAGTTCGAAATTTTATAGCATTAAATGGTTTGCAGTCTTTACCCATACGTTTTTGAATAAAAAATATTTCCTTAGAATTATTAAAAAAGTTCATACATAATATAATAAAATAAATAATTACCAATATAGGCAACAAAAATATACTTGTAGTTAAATCGAATAGTCGCTTATTTATCCAAAAAAATTTTGTTCCAGACACAACTATAGATTTTTGATTTTGAATATTCATTACACTATTTTACATCAACGACTAAATGAAACAATAAGATTATTGAAAATTTATTGATTTACGCCATAAATTATCTAAATTTTGCTTCCTAAAATTTCTAAGGCTAAGCATATTCTCTTCTCGAAATTTACTTTGTGAATTTAGTGTAATTTTTGTACTTATATCTTTTTCAACATTAAATTTGAAAAAATCTAATGTTAAAAAGAACTTTATGTTATGAATATCTTCTAATTTTTCAACGCCAGCATTGAACCTCATATTTTGATCGCTAATACTAAAAGAAATATTTGTACTGAGTTTGTTATCAGTTTCTTGGAGGCCTAATGTAAAATCAAACTTATCAAAAACATTAAAACTTTTATGGCTGATATAAAAAGAGTATTCATTATCATTAATTTCATAATTAAAATTAGCATAAATTTCAGAATTTTCATCATTAGACAAACTTACTATTTTAGTTTGAAAGGTTGGATATCTACCTTTTGATTGATTTATACCTACGTTTCCTAAGTTTTTTTTAAATATTACAAAGTCCTTATCCAACATTATACCAAATGGATTATCTGTGGTATTTTGAAGGAAGAAGCCAGCATTCACTTTTTGATATAAGTCTTGCTTAAATTTAAGCTTATAGTTTTGCTTGGTGAGCATTATATCTATATTTTTTGTTTTTGATGGATGCAAATGTAAGTTATTTTCTTTTTTATCACTTAAATAAAAAAGATCAGATGTATCAGAATATTTTTTTGAAAAATCATATGCGGTTTTTGGAATGGAAAATCCATATCTACTTTTCCCAGAAACAACAGGTATCAACTGTATTTCTCTTTTAGCTGGGTTGCTTAAGAAAAACTCATCAATTTTATGGTTAATTGATGAGTTTTTATCATCAAAAATATAATACTTTTCCTGAGCATGCAAAGATGCTGCAAGAAAAAGGAAAATAATTAGCTTGAATATAATAAATACACATTTAGTCAACATTTTGAATTGCAAGAATTGATGAAGCGATGTTTCCTAAAACGCGTGAAATAATGTCTGTTGTTCCAAGAATTGATAACCTATCTAGTCTTGGAGGAATTATTACAACCGACCCAACAGGTATAACTGTTGATTTATTTAGTTTTCGACTTTCTCCACTTGGCAATAGCAAGTAAGATTTTCGAATATCTGCTATTTTTGTTGAACCACCAGCCGCTTGAACATAATGGTTAAAACTTTCACCTTTTGTGTAAGAAGCCACTGTAGTCCTTTGTACTGCGCCAACTATTGTCACATGCGATGGACGTTTTGGTATTGTTAATACATCCCCATCTTCTAAAAATACAGGGTTTGAAGAATTTTCTTCTAATATATTGAGTGCCATACGCCCAACAGTTGGCTGTCTTCGTAATTGATTTGCAAAACCCAGTACTACTTGGACTTGATCTCCGGCTTCTTTAAGACTTGATTGCGCTATATTTAGGACTGACGCCTCAAGGTGATCTGCTAAAATGCTATTAGTTTCTTTTTCTTGATCTTTCACAGACATTCTTTGCAATACTGCTCCTAGAGGAAAGGCTACATCAGACAATCCGCCCGCACGTCGTATTATGCTCTGAACTGTTTCGGACCTCGTGAAAGAATAACTTCCAGGAATTAATACTTCACCTTTTATTTGAATCACGCCTGTTATTGCATCATTGATAGCTAGTGGTACATCTAAATAATATAAACCTGAAAGTTTTAATTCTTTCAGTTCTGGATCATTTGATTTAAATATTACTGGATTGTTCCTAATTAACCGATTTTCTTGTTTTATTGCTTTAGTTATATGAATTTCAGATTTAGCCGTACTCTCAATTAATCCCGCCGTTGATATAAAATCAGATATATTTATACTATCTGCAACAGGATATGAGCCGGGGAAACGCACTGATCCTGATATCGTGCGGAGTGAATTTTTCATAACTTTGATATGTGAATTAATCTGGCTACTTTTCTTTTTTGGTAAACTTTCTTTAACTTGTGTATTATTGGTTAAATTTTCCGGTATATTATAACCCTCCGGTATATTATAACCCTCCGGTATATTATAACCCAACGGTAGATTTAATTCACTAATGTTAGTTACTTCTGTATCATTTTTTTCTATAATTGTATCTGAATTTATATCTGAATTAACATTAAAATTAATACCATTGATTTTTTCTTCATTCTCAATAAATTCAGTTCTTATAAATGCTTTTGAAAATGTATGTACAATATTTGATGTGCCCAATTTAATCTTTGACGACTCCGAAAAAAATCTATTTGAACCATAAGTCTGCAAATTCCAAGTATCACTATTAATATTTTTGGTATTCAGCCCAATATATAGTTTATAAAAATCGTTCCTATTATAGTACTTTTCAAAAAGCTTTAAAGTAAACGGTGAATAATGTGGGGGCAATAATAATGCTAATTCTCCATCATAGTAAACTTTTACTGCATCACTAGATCTAACATTAAAAAGTAAACTTGTTTCGACTCCTTTTTCATAATCCCTAATTAGAGATCGGTATGTATCTTGAGATATTAAGTTTATTTCTTGATTTCTTTTAATCTCAAATCTGTCATTCAAATTTTTTATTTTTGGATTACCATCAGAATTTAAATCATGGACAATTACAAATTCATTGACCAAATTAGGAGATCTTCCGCGCAGTGTTTTCAAAACATCACTAGACGTCATTCCATTTACAAAAGGCATAAAGAAAAATAAATTGCCATCTAACTTAATCTTTGCCAAGTTAGCATTTTGCAATAAAGATTTTGAGAAATTAATATTTTCAAGTATAATATTTTCTTGATCCTGCAATTCCTTTTGAACTAAAAGTGTTTCAGCATTTAAGTTTGTTGGTGTGGCAACTGTTCTATCTAAGGCGTATGAAGCTAAAATTTGGTCTGCTTCTTTCTGCGATTCATCCAACCTTATTTTACCTAATAAATCTTTATAAAATCTGTTTTCAAAAATAAACAACCGATCACCGGCAGAAAGTGGGGGGTATTCTTTATTATTCAGAGCGGATTTTAAATTAAAAGCTTTAATATTATTATTATTTTCTAACAGCGCTACATCATACATAGTTTTTGTCGATGGGGCGTAAAAATTGCTAATTAATTCTGAGAAATTTGATTTTGAGTCAGTTGGAACATATGCAATTCTACTTCCATTAAGATAAATTTCAGCAATACCAGATTTATTTAATTTAGATACAATGTGATTTTTTGAATTGTTTAGATTTTCACCAACTAGCGATAAATATTCTTCTTGATTAAATATTTTTAAATTGGCCCCTACAGGTAATGTAATATTATTATCATCAAAAGCTTCATCAAGATTTATAGCTTGAACATCTTTACCTATAATTAAAGCAAAGTTAGTGATTGCATCTTTTGATAAGACCGCACCTTCTCTTAAAACATCAACTACACTTAGTGGCACACTTGACGATATTTGATATTCGTCAAGCACCGCACCAGTAATGTTTGAAATATTCAATTCACGAGTTTCAATAAAGTCAATATTCAAAGCTTCACCCTCACTTATGATATCATTCTTTTTAACTTTACGTGATGCAATCTTTCCATTTTTATCAAAGTAAACTGAGCTTAACTTTGCGCCTGGGGGAATAAAAGAAGTTCCTGTAAATTTTAATAATTTTTCAACTGTTATATTTGTTATATTTTCTTTTAGTTCATAAATACCAGGTTTTGACAGAAATCCACTTGCAGCAATCGTAGATCCTTTATTTGGAACAAAAATTCTAGCCCCTTGCGTAATCACTGGGTCATTAGAAGGAAGAGGGTTTTGTAAAAACTCATAGAAATCAACAGTTTTTGTTTGTTTACCTAATTGACTCAAAAATATATTTCTCAGCGACCCATTATCTGATATGCCGCCTGAATATGCAATAACTCGACTTAGCGGTGTATATGCTGGTACAGCAATAGTCCGCGGTGAATTAACATTTCCTGATATCTGAACAGTTATAAGTCTTGCACTACTAAGCCTTACAAAAACATCCGCTGATGCGTCAGTTAAGGTCATTTCACTTAAAAATAATTTATTAACTTCACTTAAGGTTAATCCGTTAACATTTATTGGATACATATTTTCTAGTGCAATTGTACCATCGCCTTCAACTTGATATTCATCACTAGATGGATTTAATCCCATCACTGTGATATGCACAATATCACCTGGAGCCAGCTGATAGTTATTTCCAATTGTATTAAAAAATAATAGTTTATCATCTTGAGTTTGGTTAAATTCACTTAATCCATAAACTTTTAATGCCTCACCTGTTAGGGCATAAAAATATTTCTTTAAAATGGAAGATTCTATATTATCATCATTATCAATTTTATTTAACGTTAATTTTTGTGAGTCATCTGATGTAGCTATACTTGAATTAGTTGACGTTAAATTTTGATTAAGAGGTTTGGGTATATTGGTTGGCTCAAGAAGTTCTGGATTGTTAGATAGAAGCTCTTGCAATTCCATAATATCGCTTGCTTGAGACTGTGCAAAACTAACAAAATTAGTCAAAAATAATGCAATAAAAAAATATTTAAAATACCGCATTTTTGTTAATTACCTTTCTTTATAAAATATTTAGATACTAAAATTGTTGAACTAAATATAAAACCCAAAATTACAGATAATACTAGTATTAACATTGGCCTTGGCGATGTTGGATACATGCTAATTTTAGGTTCAATAAATGGTTCTGCTACAAAATACTTACTGCTTAAGGCTAACATTAATTTCTGCTCTTCTCTAGAAATTAATTTAGCAAGCGCTTCCTTGTGTTCTCGAGAACGTGCAGATTGAAGCTTATTTTTATAATACGCCAACGGTTCCTTAGAAAAATTAATATACCTGCTCCGCAGTAAGTCATCTGTTGCTTGTGTTATTCCATCAATTAAAATTATCATTTTATGTGGAATAGATGTCTGACTTTTAATAACAAGAAAACCAGTTATTTTATCTTCATTTATTTGAATTTGACGACCAATAAACTCTGCCAATCTACGTGGATTTGGAGCCATATATGGCTTTTTATCACTCCCTGTAATTATCCTAAATACATTACCTAATATTTCAACATTTTTACTCTTTTTAATTTCTGAAAAATCTCCAAGCTCTTCATTCCATTCACTAGAAAAAAGACTTTTTACAAGATCTTTATTTTCAAAGGCCACTTCCGAAATTTCAACTGAGTCTAATAGTTGTTGGTAGATTATATAATCATTACTTGATTTTGTTCCACCCGGTATTTTTACGCCTGCCAACTTGGCTAAACCACCAAGACCAGATATGGAAGATCCACCTTCCTGCTCATGGGCAACTGGCTTTAAACTAAATTCAACAGTATATGTTCTTTGGGCACCCCGTAGATAAAAGGACCCACATGATATTGCTATTGCAATACATAAGACCACAAAAAATTTTCCGCGCCACAATACTACAAAAAGTGACGACAAATTTAGTTGATCATTTAGATGAATATTTTCAGGATTTTTCATATTAATTTCTAGGTAAATTTGAAATAAATTAACAAATATTATAAAAAAAGAAAAGCACAAACATCATTGAAAACACTTATTTCGATGTAACCTAAATATATTAAATAGTATTGTTTTATAACTTCTAAAATAAATGAAATTAATAAAATGCTTTAAGTTGTATATTTTAGAAATTCTTTTAGTTCATTGACGGGTTCTGGTAAGTCTTTAAATATCCTCCATATAATATTTGTAGACGGCTTCAAAACAACCCAAATTGTCAGAATTATTAATAAAAAATATACCTTTAAATTTTTGTTTGAAACAAACCATTTCTCAATTGAGCCCTTGTATGGAGCAATAACATTATCGTAGAAATCAACAGAAGCAAATTCTCCTTGCATAATGTCTTCTTCATTATGAAAAATTATAGACCCCACTCCCGATAACCCAGGCTTAACTCTTTTTACCACCACTTGGGTGGAGGCTGAATACGATCCAAATGTTTGATGAGTTAAAGGTCTAGGCCCAATTAAACTCATATCGCCAATAAATATATTTAAAAGCTGGGGTAATTCATTAATCTTAGTTTTTCTGAGAAATTTGCCAATTGGAAGGACCCTTGGATCCTCTTTCATAGTAACTGTCCCAGTCCCAATATTAGGACTATCTTTTAGCATAGTTGCAAATTTTAATAATTTAAAAATTTTACCATCTTTACCTATTCGTTCTTGTGTAAAAAAAACTTCTCCCTCAGCTGAAAACTTCAACATTACAAAAATAGGCAGTAACATTGGAGAAAATATTATCAGCGCTAAGCCTGAGAAAATGATATCAAAGAAACGCTCCATAATTACATTCTTTGGTCTAAATATTTGCCAGTTTCTTGATGTGCAAAATCTGGTAAAATATTATAAAAAAGTTTAACTATCTCGTCTTTATTCCAAATACCCACATTTCTTAGGTGCTCAATTCCATAAATAAATTCATCTAATTTATCACCATCAAAGTCAGGTTGGTTTTTTATTATACCAATAGATTCAAACCGTTTCATATTCAAATCTTCATTATCAGTGAAAAACTCTTCAAAGTCCTTTTCACCTGTGGTGTTACTGTTAAAAAAATAACAAGGCCACTGCATATTATCAATAAGTTCTTTAGAATTATCTCGGGCCTCATTTTCAGAAATACATATGTGCGGCTCATAACCATGGTCTTGAAGATATCTAATTGCAATCTCAGAAAAATTAATTAAGTGTAATTTCTCACTTAATTTTGGGAAAAATATATCTCTGTTATTTCCAAGCAACCCAGACATTAAACAAAGTTCACCAGATTCTTGCGGTGTAACAAAATAACGTCGTACGTCCTGAGGTGCAGTTAATGGCTGTCTTTTGGCAAATCTTTGGTCAAATCCATGAAGTAATGACCCATCAGAAAATGCTACATTCGCAAAACGCGCCATTGAAATTTCTTGAGTTTGGCTTTCCCGCATTAAAAACATTTCCATTATTCGCTTACTCGCACCCATCATGTTTACCGGATTTGCAGCTTTATCAGTTGACACACAAAAATATTTTTTTACTCCCATATTTCTAGCCAATCGCAGTGTTTTCATAGTATTAAAAACATTTACTATTATCATACGCATAAGTGTATAAGGATCTTTTTCACTTCTCACGTGCTTGAGTGCTGATAGATTAAATACATAATCATATGGGCCCTCAACATTCAATAAAGCTTCAAATTCAAGACCACCACAATCCAGAGCAAAAGTTTTAAATTCACAGGTGTTATATCCAATTGAACTTCTTATATTCCTAACTAACTCCACCATATTATTTTCAGAGATATCAACAACATGGAGCAAATTTGGATTTCGCTTAAATAATTCAAAAGTAACAGCACTTCCAATAGTTCCAGCGCCACCAATAATTAAAAAACGACTATTCTGGATAATATTATTTAATTTAAATTCATTTTTATCAATATCCAATTTAAACAATGGGTCAGATCGACCAATCAAAGATAACAAAACGCTGCTCCCATTATTAAGTTAATCAAATATCTTTAAAATACACATATTAAAAAATTACCAGCTAAAATAAATTTAGCTTCCCTAACGAAATGCATACTCTTTACTCATAAAATAATTAAGAAAAATTCCCGATATTACTCCCGCAATAGAGGATAGAACCATTCCAAAGTTATCACTATACAGATACGAAGCAATACCTATGTTTGCAACTGCAGATAAACTATTTGCTAATATATACTTTAAAAAACCTATTACTTTTTCCAAGAAACCTACGTAGCGGCCACCAAATGTAATTGAGTTATTTAATAAATAATTATTTAATAAAGCGGCCAAAAGAGCAACTGAATTAGAAAAATAAAATGACAGATTTAGACTTATCAAAATATTTAAAGTTGATAAATGCACAACAAGGCCAAGTGCACCCACTAGCATAAAGACGATGAAGCTTGAAGAAAAAAGACCTCTAGTTAGATTCTCAATGATTTGCCCTAAAACATGATAAAAGGTTGCAATATTCATCTTGCTTGTCCCACCCTGCCTATCATTGAAATTGATTTTTACTTCACCTGTTAGAATATCTTTTTTCAGCATTAATATATCAAAAAGGATTTTAAACCCTCCTTTATAAAGCCTTTTTTTCAGTTCATTAATTACAGAAGATTTAACTAAAAAAAAACCAGATAATGGATCAGTTATGGATTTTGGAATGAAAAGATGTGAAATGCTAATACCTATTTTACTTATAGCCTTTCTAATAAGCGACATACTTTCGCTTGAGTCATCCAAAAAACGTGACCCAACAACTAAATCAACTTGATTGACAGACATGTAATCTACTAGAGATCTTACATCAGAAGGATTGTGTTGACCATCTCCATCCATTACGCAAATATATTTTTTAGTTGCCATTGCAGCACCCACAACCACAGCCGAGGAAAGACCTTTATCCCAACTTCTTGAAATACATAAAATGTTTTGCTCAGCATGTGATGAAAAGCTAGACTTTACCAACTGAGCAGTTTCATCAACGCTATCATCGTCCACTACTATAATTTCATAATCATAATGAACTAAAGATTTTTTTAGCTCAGTAATTAAAGCTATTATATTTGAACTCTCATTCAAAGTAGGAATAATTACGCTAATACTAAACATATGGGTATAACATTTTATGAGCTCGTGAATATTTGCTAAATCTAGAAAGAGGTGTGGAAACAAGCCCATATCTGAAAGATTTTTCATCTCGCTGTAAAGATATTAGATTTGCGTTTAATTCCAGTCCAGCAAGTTCCTCAGAAGATTCTAATTCTAGTAAAAGCATATCATTTCCTTCGGAGAAAGATATTTCATACATTTCGTACCCAAAAAAATTTCGCGATATGTAATTTAGAAATTTTAAAGTAATTAAAACTCCTAATACTGATACAAATAATATCCCAAGCCAATGAATCGCAACGCTTGCGGCAATTCCCATAGTTATTGCTAAAAAATAAACAGCTAATTCAAATGGAGATTTAACTGGATGCCGAAACCTTACTATAGATAAAGCGCCAACCATTCCCAAAGATAAGGCAATATTTCCAGAAATTATTGTTGAAATCACATATGTTATTATTGGCAATGTGCAAAGCGTAGCAGTTTGAGTGAATGTAACTACCCAACGTTGACCAATTAATAATAATATCGTCCTGATAGAAAAAGCAGCAATAAATAAATAAGAAATAATTATAATCTTGTCTAATTGACCAAGTAAAATATTCATTATCTAATATATTCCTTAAATAATTAGTTGAAATATAATAAGGAGCTTTAAGGCACCCAAATTAACTTTTTTTTATTTATTGATTATCTGAAAGCATCGTAACAATAAAGACATATAAAACGGTGTTCCATACATTAATATACGACCAATATTATTACCAACACCAGCTGCCAATCCAAATAAAAATATACAGACAAATACTACTGATACAGAAATTAAGTCCTTTCTCAAATATTTATCGTTCATTCGATCAAATTTTGGTAGTAGAATTAAAAAAAATAAAGCTAAGATTAATACATTTTGAGTAAAAAATACCTGTCGGATAAACTCATAGTTTATATCAGTATTAAAAAAGGTATATATAGATTGGGAGATGGATGTTTGATTATCATGTACACCTGATGAGTCAGGGAGCAAATAAAGCCGAATATATAAATAAATAAAACTAGTCATTATTGTTGATAAAAACATCCATATATAATTTCTAGATATTTTTTTATGGTAATACATTGCTTGTAAAATATCGGCAAAAATTACTGCTCCAAATATTGGCATAAGTAACTCACGCTGAAATATAGAAATTACCATCAAGAAGGCAAAAATTAATTTATATTGATTTTTATAGGCCACATAACAACTAATAGCTAATGCTACAGATACCCCATCTGTAGTCTCACTTAATCCATGGAAAATACCACTGTATCCATTAAAAAAAATAAAACATACCAATATAATTGCCAAATTATTTTTAGACGCTGTATTTTCCTTCTCAAAATGTATTGAAACAAGGCAACTACCCAATATTAAAGATAACCAATTTGTAAGTATGGCAGCAAAATAAAATCTTTGGCTAAAATTAGGATCATTAAATGAAATTTGTGCATCATAATATATTCCAAATTTTTCAAAATAATTTACAATAATAGTTGACAATTGCCTATAAACAAATGGCCCATCAGCTACACTAAAATTAAACGGATCCTGATACATCCTTAAATAATGATATATATCATCTGATCCAAATTTTGGCATATTATATTTATAAGAAAAATAAAAAAGCGGATATGTTACAAGTGAATAAACAATAAAATAATAAATCCAGCGATTTAATTTTCCTTTATTTTTATCGATAGTACACATATTATCAGCCACAAATAAAGCATATAGAAAAATATCTAGATATAGATATTTTTGAAAATCTGCTCAGATTATTATCATTTTTTAACATATAACTGCTTTCATGAACAAAGAATGTAATTTTACCTAGATGTATTTTTAAAATGATCGATTGCCTTTAACAATCCATCCAATGGATCTTGAGGTGGATACCACTTCAATGTCTCCCATGTATCATTACTGTCAATATGTAAACTATTTCTAAGTTTTATAATATCTCCCGCCTTTCCTATAAATGCGGTAAAGAAAAGTAATAAGCTAATTGGGCAATATAAATTATAAACTTTGTTGTCTAAAAATTTTCCCATATAAAAAATTAAGTCTACTACTGACCAATTAGATTTATCTGCAACAACAAAAATACGGTTCTTTGGCAAATCAATTTCAAAACAATGAATAATAAGATCACAGATGTTTTCCAAAGATATCATATTCTTAGGGGTAGTGAATGCTCCAAAAGGTAAGACCTTATTTGAAGAACACAATTTTAGCAATCTACCAAAGTTTCCTGGAGCACCAGGTCCATATATTAATGGTGGTCGCAATATGATTATATCCATATTTACTCTGGTTGATAATGACGTTAGGGCTTTTTCTGCTTCCATTTTTGAATGTGTATACAAATTCATTGGGTTATATGGTGTTTTGTTGTTGAATGGTTCACAATATGTTTTGTCTCCCAATACACCAATGGAACTTATATAAATAAATCGTTTAACCCCAAGTGCAGCTGCTTGCTCAGCCAGACGAATAGTACCATCTCTATTAACCTTTGTGTAATTAATTTCTTTTTTTGATTTTTTATTTTTAATTTTATGCGCCACTCCAGCAAGATGTACAACGAAGTCAACTCCACATAACAAATCATTCCATTCTGTATATTTATCGATATTACCTGATTGTTGAATATCATCATAATAGGTGAGACATTTATTTTTTTGTAAAAAACGAATTGTTCCAAGACTATTATAATCTTTTCTAGAGATTAATTCCCCTAAATATTGGCCAATATATCCATTCGCCCCAGTGACAAGTATTTTTTTTTGTTTCATTATATTTTATAAATTAAATTTGGCATTAAATATTTGTACAAATCTGTTAAAAAACTTTAGACTAAATTGCTTGATGGGGTATTTATGAAAAATTAATTTATATGATTTAGAAATTTCAATATTTTGTTTAAATATATTAACCCAACTAACATTAGTCGCACCTCCTAACCGCATTTTAACCAAAACAGTATTGAGGTAATAAACTTTTTCTGTGGCAGATAATCCCCTTAATAATAAATCATAATCAGCAGCAAGCTTAAAAAATAAATTAAAGCCGCCTAAAGAGATGAATGTCTCACGCCTAATAAACGTTGTTGGGTGTGGGGGTATCCAGAGATCTCTAAGCTTATCTGCTTTAAATTTTCCAGGGCGCCAACATCTTTTCGTTGTCCTGTCATTATTGATATAATCTAAATCAGCATATAAGATATCTGGATTAATTTCTTTAAGTGAATCTATTACTTTACCTAATGCACCTTCTGTATAATAATCGTCAGAGTTAATATATGCAACAAACTGGCCATCTGCATGGGCTAAACCTTTATTCATTGCGTCATATATACCTTTGTCAGGCTCAGATATAAACTTTGATATTTTATTTCCATAAGCCCTTACTATTTCAATAGTTCCATCATTTGATCCACCATCAATAATAATATACTGAATGTCATTGCTGGACGTTTTTAAAACTGATTCTATAGCTTCCCCTATGTATCCAACATTATTGTAGACCACAGTTATTATTGTTATTAATGGTTTCAAAATTTTTGCCTGTGTAAATTTATAAGCATCTCATATAAAACCTTATATTAGAGACTTATTTTTCTCTCTCGAACCGGTTTAGCTGGTATTCCAGAATATACAGTATAAGCCTTTAAGTTTTTTGAAGCAATTGTTCCTACCGATAGCACTGAATGACTTTCACACACAACTCCCGGACATATAATTGCCTTAGCACCAATCCATACGCCATCTTTTATAACTATATTTTTTGCTATCAAATCAAATGATTTCTTTGAATAATTATGGTTTCCGGTAAGTAAAAATGCTCCCTGTGAAATGCAAACGTTATCCCCAATTTCTACTTTAACTAAGTTATCAATCCAAGAACTTTCGCCTAACCAAACATTATCACCAATAAATAAGTGCCATGGGTATTTTATATTTACATTTGGTTTTATAATAACGTTTGAGCCAATAGAGGCTCCAAATAAACGCAATAATAGAACTTTAAATTTATAAAATGGAAAGATGTAACTCTTAAAAACCAATGCATTAACTAAATACCATAAAGTCCGTATTAGTAATCCTTTTCCAGGATTATAAGAACTATTATCAAAAGTGGAATTATCAACCCTCATAATGAATTTCTTTCAACATTATCTATTCAATTAAACTTTCAGGCCGATCATTATCTTTGGAGATAATCCATTTATATATTTTGCTTATTTCATTTGCCACAGACTTCCAAGAATATTTTAAAGCAACAAGTTTTCGTCCCATTTGACCCATGATTAATCGATCTTTATCATTCATTTCAATACATTTTAAAATCCCCGTTTCTACACTTAACAAATTTGTTTCAACTTTAATAGCGCTTCCATACGAAACAGCATCTGGAAATCCACATTCGTCAGTAGCAATAACAGGTTTTGAGAAAGCCCACGCATTGAGTACAGAGATAGAGGCACCTTCACTAAACGAGGGTAAAATAAATGCATCACAATTTCTATAACAAGCTTCCATATCATTACCATACATACCGTTCAAGCAGGTAATATTATCTTTTAATCCATTTTTTTTGATGAAAGATTTTACAGACAATTCATAAGTAGTGGGATTATCATTAAAGCCTACAAGAACCAAATTCCAATCTTTATTTTCACTCTTGTTGATGATTGATGACCAGGCACTCAACAGCAAATCCACACCCTTTTTTTTATCTATTCGTCCAAGAAAAAGTAATATCTTGCGACCCTGCTCTATAGTAGGCCAGGGTCGATCTTGCTGAATATCCAAATCAGGCAAAACAACACCGTTTGAAATCATACAGATTGGTGATACTAATCCTAAATTACGAATAGAGTCATATTCAAAAGATGAATTTACCTGAATACAACTGGCATCTTCAATAATTGACCGATATCCAAATTTAAATGCAATATTTTTTTTAACTCCCGAATTAGCAAGAGCCCAAGGGTCTAAATAACCATTAGCTGAAAGCAAGTAACCTTTTTCAACCGTTCTACTCCATTTGAATAAAGCATATGAAGTATAGGACCAAAGAGCGTGTATATGCCCCACTGACGAGTTGCTTGCAATCAAGGAATCATAATAAGTGAGGCTATAACCAATTGAATTTGGGCCAAATACTTTATGAGTATTTGGGAGCAATGGTGACCAAGCCTCAAGATCATCATTAGTATGCTTATCAATTAAGCTATGAATTTCAACATCTATATCTGATTTTATTAATTCAAGTGCAAGATTCCGCGATACTTCAAAAACACCAGTATATAAGCGTGAAACTGATGGAGAAGAAAAAATAACTTTAATTTTCTGGTCCACTTTATCGTCTTGATTAACTTTCATTATTCAACCCTAAGTGATTTTTAAAATAATATAAATATTCATATTTTAACTGCACTACGAATGGCTTTATTGTAAAAATAATTTAATATAAGAATGGGTATCAGCATAAATCCTAAATGATCTATAAATCCTGGCGAATAGCCTCTAGTTAACCACATAAACAGACTCAAACCTATAGCAATACTAAACAAGCCTGAAAACATTGTTTTTCCATATCGATTTTGTAATTTACCAACCAGCATTCCAAATAAAAGAGAAAAAGAAACGACGCCATAAACACCAAATGAATAGAATGATGAACCAACAGAAGTAATTGCCTCACCGACTTGTGACCCACTGTTAAGTGCAAGATGAAGATCCCTTATCTGCGGGGGTGGATAAGGCTTTTCACCTCCATTAAAAACAAATGAAGGCATCAATTTTATAAAAGGATATAGGAAGGTCGTTTCACCATAATCATGTTCAATTTTATTTTCAAAAATTGCTTTATATAGCGCAAAATCAATTCGAGATCCCTTTGCTTGATTAATCAATGCATCATATGGCAAGTCTGATAGAGAAAAACTTACTTTATCCCATTCCTGCATATAAATTTCAGCTCTATTATTTGTGAGCATAAGCATCGAATACACAAAAAGGGTTGCAAACAAAATAGCTTTAATTGCAGTTAATAATTTAACTTCATTATCTCTGAGGTATATAATTCCAAATCCAAATACAAACAATATAATTCTATATCTAAATCCCAACACCAAGAATAGTGGAATAGCCATTGCTAGCATAATTCGATAATATGTTGGCTTTATTTTGAAATAATATCCAGCAACTAAAAGTAAAATAAGTGAATCCGCAAAATTTTGCATATAATAAGTATACCCTCGCAAGCCTAAAGTAGGCTCACCATATAGACCCATAAAAATGCGAAATAAATTTATCCCACCCGCTAATGTATTAAAAAATATAATCATATAAAGAAACAAAAATAAAAGAAAAATTCTTTTCTCAATGAACTGTCCTACAGACAGCCTGTAAGATATATCTGATAGATCTTTTTTGAGAAAGCTCTGTTGCCGAAAAATAATTAAATATCCAACTGTGTAAAAAACAAAGTGTAGCAAAATCATAAGCATACCAAAATCATAGATATCACCTATATCAACACTACCTTTCCATCCCAAAGTAAATAAAACCCAATCTTCAGTAATACCAGTAAATGTAGGGGCTAAAACTAAATAGTAAGATGTAATAAAGAGAATATATAAATGTATATTATGTTTTGCCATTCCACCTGTATTAAATACAATTATCATATTAAGTGCCAACACGAGCCCACCCCCACCCAACACTAAATATGCAAAGCCAGTCATAGGAATTTATCCCTCTCAACATCTTGAGAGAAATAGATGGGGACATATTTCAATTGCACTTTTGACCTTTTAAAATTTCACTTACCTTTTGCGCCATTGCTGCAGACGACCATTTCTTTGCAATTGTTTTAGCATTAACCGATAATTTTTTCCTTAAATCTACATCAGATAAAAGAATATTTAATGATGTTGTAAATTGATTAACATTATCAGATTGATGAACAAACCCAGCATTGCCTTTGATAACTAATTCACAACTGCTAGCTTCTTGACTAGTTATTACTGGAAGACCCGCAGACAAAGCTTCGTTAATTACAACTCCCCAACCATCATATCTGCTGCAAAAAAGGAATATATCTGATAAAATAAAAATAAAATGTAATTCTGTAGGCTGTAAGAAACCTAAAAATTTTATATTAGAATTATCTGACGCTAATAACTCAAGATCAGCCCTTAATTCACCATCACCCAAAATCCAAAGTTCTGCAGCTAATTTATTACTCTTTGATATATTTTTAAAAGATTCAATGGCAGTGTCCATACCTTTTCTTTTAATGAGAGATCCTGATGTTAATACAATGAGCTTATTGGATGGGTTAAATTTTTTTCGCAAACCATTTAACAAAACTTGGTCTATTTGATTTTCTTCAAATTTTCCATAATCTATATTATATGGTATATTATAACATGGCTTATTATAGCCGTAATTTCGGTAACTATTTATCCCATCTTGCCCTACGGCCATAATGCCTTTAGTTAGGACCATTATTGGCATCAATAAAATTTTTTTCACTCCAGATTTAAAAATACCTGATGGAAAAACTCTTTCACCAAACCAGTAAATATCTTTTTTTCGAATTGATAACATCAATAGTGCTATCAATGTATTTGGAATAAAGTAATTTCCACCAAGAACAACATATTTAGATTTATCATTGTAAGAAACCGAAAGAATATCATAACTAAAATGAAAACTAGGCATCAGTTTTTGAATAACTCTCACAAATTTATTTGTTCTTAAAAAGACGACTTCATAGCTAGCTTTATCAGTAGATAAATTCCAACTACGGTCATTTTCACTCTTTGAAAAGAAAACTACCTTCAACGAAAAATAATTGGCTAATTCACTGAAAAAGTCTAATTGGTAAGGAGATACAATATTGGTATAAAAAGTTAAGCTCGGTTTCATGTATTTATCTTTTACTTTTAACAAGATGTAGATTTTTATTTAACAAACTCTAGAAGCGGTTTTCATGTCATAACATTGAAACAATACTATTGATTAGAATTATTTAAATAAAAATCTTGTATACCTTTGATATGTCTTTCCCAAGTAAAAATTCTAGCTGTAGCAGCTGCACTTCTACCCATTGACTTCAATTTTGATTTATCTGTCAACAATTGATCCAATGAGGCAACAATTGCATCCGAATCTCTTATTGGTATAATAAATCCTTCGTTATCCGAAAGGAATAAATCAGGCCCCGCCGTATTTGTTGTACAAATAACTGGTAGGCCAGAGCTCATTGCCTCAAGAATAACATGACCAAAACCTTCAATAAGCGATGGAAGCACCATTACATCATGATTATGAAAACAATCTATTAATGCTTGATGAGATAGGCTTTTAACAACATTAAATTCAACAAAAGGACGATATTTATCAAGCAATTTTTCATCAAATCTTCCTCGTCCAACTATTGTAAGTTCAAAATTTTTATTTTCAAAACTTTTCAAAGCCTGAAATAAATATGAAAGCCCTTTACGTTGAACCATTTGACCTACGAAAAGGATTTTTAATGGTCTTGTATTCTGATCATAATCTAATTTAGCAGGAAAGTTATTAGTGTTTACACCATATGGAATTACCAAAACCTTTTCTGAGCGGATACCATTTTCTATCAGAGAATCTTTGGTAAACTGACTTGCGACAACAATATTTGTTGCCATATGGCTTTCTTTGTCTAACCTAGATAACATCTCAGTTTTAACTGCCATCTCATGCTCAGCATTAATAGAGAATTCAGCCTCAGGTGAATACTTAAGCTCATCAGTTAAAATTCTTTTTACAGTCAGGGGATGTGGATGAATTTGGAAAAGTAACCTAGATAATGTTTCCTCTTCTTTAATTGCTCTCTCAAAAGCTTCGAAAGCTGTATAACTTGTCAAAAATAAATTTGACCTTGTTTTTCTTGCAACATTGAATGCCTTGTTTGATAAAATCTTATCAGTAAATAGAAAATCTTTTGTAAAATATTTTTGTATTATATAAGTACTCCAAAGAGATATAGTCTTTGATGATGGTAGGTTAACATTATGCCGTTGTGGAAGCCATTGACGGATCAACGAAGGTGTATAAAAATCAGTTACTAATTTCTCCAAAACCCCCATTTGATGTAGCGCTACAGATAAATTATAGCCATCTCTGGCACCCGCATGACATGTGACCACTTTCATAACACTCAAATTATAAATCCTTTATTAAATTAAATTGACAAAATACACGTCACATTAGCCATTTGCTAATCAGTTTTTTTACACTCAAATCCAAGACAATTGTTCCAACGCTCATAATCTTCGACCTCTAAAAAATCTACTGTTTGACTATCATTAAAGTATGAGCGCCTTATGTCATAAAATCCAGCATTTTTAAGCTCTTCTTGGATACCTTTAAAATCCCACATCCAAAGATGATTAGAATTTCCAAAAAGTGATCTACACTTGGTCAAAAATCCCCTCGGCCTTTTTTCTACACCGAGCATGGTATTTCTTAGAAACTGAGAACTAGCATTAGTATTACTACAAGCAAGATAGTCTTTTATTGATACTTCTAAATCAGGAATAACAGATCGAAAGACGCCTCCTGGCTTCAAAATCCTTTGTATTTCTTCAAGTGCCAACCGAAAATCCTCCAAAGATAGGTGCTCTAACATATGAGATGAATAGATGATATCGACAGATTCATTAGGAAAAGGTAACCCAGTGCGAACATCACCATATTTTACAGATGCAGGAAATTTTGGACTAGTAATGAGCCTAAAAAAAACTCCAAAAACTGGCAACTTTTGGATTAGAACGGTAGGTGAACCATCTATATTTTCCCAGTTATCGGCAGTGGAAAGGCCGCACCCAAGGTTTATCTTTATCATATTTTTCTCTCCGGACTAAAAAATTCATTGTTGCTACATTACCTGTAATAGCGCTCATTGATATTTGAAATACACATCCATTTAGGCCCTAAGAACTCTATGTTTCAATAAACTAATTAGGTCATGTAATCGTCTACTCGCTGACACCCCAATCAGGAACAAAAAGACTGGGATGGATAGTAATATTAAGGAGCTCAAAAGACGTTTTGAAGCATCAATATCAACCATCATAGATATTAGGTAAGCGCCAATACTCATAAGCAAACACGGTATCCCAATATCATAGATAAACCAACTATTCCTAGCATCCCGTAATAGTCGCCTAAACATAATAATCGTACCCACAGTAAAATAAATTAGATTAATAGCCGCCCAAAGATAAGCCGCTCCTATCGCTCCTGCTATTGGCGTAATGATTATTATCAATGGTAATAAAAATATAGCCGTAATAAGGTTCATTTTTAATGCTAGAGAAGTCCAACCATAGGCGAGCTGGAGATGGTAAGGAATATTCACGAGACCGTTCAAATACGACCCAATTATGTAAATGGATAATATTCGACCAGAGTTATCTGCCAGAGCTTGATTACCTGACCATACATAAATGATCGATTCAGAAAAAACTATTATTGTCAGTACTATAGGGAGAATGAGTACGTTTACTAACTGAGTTACTTGATGGAATGTTATTCTGAGGCCCTCCTCATCTCCGACGGACACCAATGATACCATTCGAGGGTAAAACGCTTGTGTAATAGGAGTAATTATCATGTACAACGCCCCAGAGACGGTGACAGCCAAAATGTAATAAGAAAAATCTTCAAGACTCAGCATTTTGGAGAGTATAAATTTATCTGACTGAGTAAGACATAGCGACAAAACAGTTATACCAAACATACCAGAGGCAAAAGTGCGTACATCCCTGATTCGATTCATATCGAATCTAAAAAATTTCTCATCAGTTCTTAACAACGCTAAAGTCTTAACTCTCAAGATAATTAAAGAGAGCAGAGACACAAAAGCCTGCCAACAGAAAAAAATCATTATGGTGTTTGAATAGTTGGCCAATAAAACAACCACCCCTCCAAAGCGCAGGGTTGCCATACTTGCATTCACCACGTTAAACCAGACTTGTTCTTCCAACCCTAGAAGTGAGCCTTTATAAATAGACTCAATGAATCGCAGTGAGATCGCTAACCCCATAAAAATGATGCTGTTAGAGACCATGGATAATGAAAGTAACTCAAACGTTAACCATTCCGACGCTATTACACCAGAACATGCCCACAAAATGATAAAAATAGAAGAGGCTATAAATAAGGCGCAAATCTCTAGAGTACTCAACAAGCTCTTGATGTGACTACTCTCTATCACACCGACTCTAAACCTAGCCATTTGACGATTTAAAGTTGGCGTAATCCCAAAATCGAATACTGACAACAACATTTGAATAGTGATGTAAAATCCAATGAGACCAAAAGCCTCTATTCCCAGAAGATCTATATATAATGGCATAAATGCTAATGCCATTACTGCAGCCCAACCTTGACCAAAGTAATTCGCTAAAAGATTAGTCCAAGCTCGTGCTGTGTCAGTGCTTGCAGCAGCTGTATTAAGTTGATCATCGCTCAATTAAAATACTGCCCAAATTTATATCACTTAAAACAATCTCTTTATTTAAGATTCTAACCGCTTGATTAATATCGATAGCAGAAACTATCCTAGATTTTGAATATTTTTTACCGACAGTATCAGAGATAGTTGGGAATGTTTTGGCAAATACATCAATCATGGACTATAACCTCTAGATCGGAACGCTTGTTTGACAAACAAGACTCGATTGCAATAGCAATAGTTGATATACCTTTTTTTGTGGGAATAAAAATACTTAGAAGAGGCCATTTATCCATTTGGTCCAATTTTCTTTGCGGGATTCCCGGCAACTATTTGATCGTCAGATATATTCTTTGTCACAACTGATCCCGCTCCAACAATAACGTTCTTACCAATTGAAATATAGGGTAGTACAACTGCACCCGCGCCGATCATGGAATTAGCACCAATAGAAATACAGCCACATAGAATAGCTCCAGGAGCAATATGTACACCCGAATCAAGCAAACAGTCATGATCAACGTTAGAGGAGTTATTAATTATACAAAACTCACCAATGACGACATCGGCTGCAATTACGGCGTTAGCGAGTACCTGTGAACCTTGGCCTATAGTACTTGTTGGAGAAATACTCGCGGATTTACTTATTAATACTGGTTTTAAAACCTTATCGAGAGAGCCTGCTATTGACTGACGTATTTGCCCTTGGGCTCCGCCAATTGCTATGGCAAGGCATAATCTTTCAATATCAAAGTTACTTAAAGAAATCCAATCAACTAAAGCGGGCAATCCACATAGCAAAGGTATGTCTTTAAATATAGGTTTCACCTCAATATCGTTATCTACTACGGCAACAATGTTGTTACCGTCTCCGAGGATAATGTCTCCAATCACTCTCGCGTGGCCTTTACTTCCCCAAATAATATAATCCTTTTTAGACATCGAGTAATCCTATAATCACATTATTTATTCGATCTTGATCCTCATTAGTCATGTCATAATAACTCGGTATGTTAATAGCTCTGTTCTGAATCTCCTTGGCAACTCTACTATCAGCGCCGTCACTCTCAAAAAGTCCCAGTGAGCTGGGGGGACAAAATACAACTCTGGCGACAATATTGTCCGCCTTAATATTTTGGAGCAACATATCTCTCATAACCTGTATATCCTTATTGAACATTACTGATGGCATCCATAAACCACACTTAACCCACAACACAGGCTATTTGTTACCATTTTTTTCGCACTTTGTAATCGTTCTTTTTCATTATAATCATTGGAATTTTATATCGTAAAATAATATAAAGCTAAGATCCTAAAAAATTACCAGTATCACTATATGCCTAATGTAAGTCACGACTATCAAATAAATCCTCCGTGTTAAGAAAAATTTTATTGTCTAAAAGAAAGTTGCTAAGGCGGTCTGAAGCTGCGCCGATGTCTTTCTCACGAAGCTTTATTTGAGACCCCAATTTTCTAGACAACAGAAAATAAAGGGAGTCTGAAATTTTAACTAAAGCACGGGAGAAAAAATTTATGAGACCCCGCACGAATCGTTCACGCGAAAATCTAATATAGCTTATTATGAAATCAATATCGGTGGAGCATTCATTTTTAATACTACGATATTGCTTAAATAGAGGGAGCAGCAGCCTTGGTTCAATGGCTGCACATCTTCCATATAATACTGAATAGTCAATTTCTACTTTTTTGGCAGTTTGCGATGTTGAATTTAGAGCACATAGCATAGACTCTGTGACGGACACCTCCGGACTCATAATATTCGGCAAGCACTTATCTTGGTATACCTTGGTAAAATCTTTAAAGTGAAGTTTCAATTTATCGCGATCGCCTTTTAGATTATTACTTGAGTTGCTAGAGGGGCAAATTCCATGTATCGAGAAAGGATAGTTAACATGAAACATCGACTTTACATATCTGGCATAAGCAAAAGATGCATAAGCATCAGCGCTAGTTCCGTTTAAATAGTGCCCTGCGATGGACCGGTGCTTATCTAAAATAGCTTTCCTGATAATGGTATGGTAGACGTTTGGTAGACCAGAGGTATAGCCGAAGCCACACCTCTTAATCTGAGAGGAGTAATTCTTTGCAATATCCATAGACTCAAAATTTCCATCGAAGGATTTGCTAAAACTCAGCTGACTGTTTTGGAAATTTAGATTGGTCTCGCCAGGCCACATGAAGGTGGTTATTGGCTGCCTAACCGCATCGACATTATTTCGATCCATCCACTTAACCACATCTAAGAGCATTGGTAACACTGCATCATCATCTCCGATGCACAATATAAATTTACCGTTTGCATTAGCTATTGCATTATTCCAATTGTCAGTCATCGATGGACGGGACGGATCATGAAAGTAATTGAGCCGACCCTCCAGTGGATATTTAAAATTCAAACTAGAACCTAAGCCATCACCTTGATCATCGCTACAGTCTTGCACTACAACTTCGATACTATTGCTATCGATTTGTAAGGCCGAGGCTATAGAATGCATCGCATAGACTTGGCGGTTTTTTGTTGGAACTAAGATACTTAAAAGAATCTCTTGCCCATATTCCGTTTTAGATTTCATTGAGCACCCTAGCCATATAAGTTTATATTAAAGTAAGATTTTGATAATTATTTTTTATTTAAATTCTTTTTAAATAACCATCTGGTGCAACAGTGATTTGAATTTTATTTTCTATATCTTTATCTATTGAAAACTTTAACTTCTCACCATCTACACCGTCCAAAGGCGAAACCTTAATCTCATCTAAATATTGGAATACAGCTGTTTTTGGACTATTACCTGGGCCCCATGGTCTATCCGGGAATTGATCGCCTGGGAGATCCTCAATGACAGTATCGTAAACAACACAATAACTATCTTTACTCACTAGTGGCGCGTAAGCTCTTAGCTCTTCAAGAACATGTTGATGGGTATGATTTGAATCTAAAAATATTAATATTTTTTTATATGGTTTTGCATATTCATGAACTTGGGCAATTATTTCTTCAGAAATTGAGGAGCCTTCAATCATATCAATTCTTGAAGCCATTGGACTTTTTAATAATTCCTTTTTGTTATGATCTCTAATATCTATATCAATACCTAACACCTTTCTTTTTGGATTCTGGGGGTCAAGCATAGTGCCAGCATCAACAGCATCACAATAGTCTACTAATGCAAGCATAGATGCACTCATGACGATTGATCCGCCATGTGCAATACCAGTTTCAATAACTAAATCTGGCTTAATGCTTAGAATGAGGTCCTGCATTACTACCATATCCTGAGGATACTGAATAATTGGTCGAGACAAATAATTGAAATTGTATGAATAGTAATGTTGAGCAGTTTTAAACAACCAATTCTTAGTTAATTCTGCAAGATCAGTGTCTTCAGATAGATTTTTTATATTCTCAGTTCTTCGGGTTGTGTGATCTACACTCATCAGTTTTCTCCTAGTTTATAATTTTATGCGCGCAATAACACTATTTAAATCTGTATAAAGTAAATTTTATAAATGTTAAGTAGCAGAACTTTTAACATATCTTTTTATTTTAACATATCGTTTTGATTTTCTTTGCACTTTAGCATGATGTTCTCCAAATTGAGTAGGCTGGTATTTGCCACGGGCTTAGCATAAATAGTCTAGATAACGCTTCCTCAAATGATCTTTCATCGACCTCAGTCTTTTTCCCCTCGGCGGGACAAGATGAGCCATCTGATGGCTAAGTATTTTTTAATAACTAAAGTCATCGAGCAACGACCCTTCCAGTATTACCTACCACCTGAACAACATCACCACACTTTTTGTGACAATAGCGCAAGCACCAATGATCACGTCTGAACCTATAGATACCCTAAGCAAAACAACAGCTCCAGCGCTAATCATGATATTCTCCCCTGCTTTGACGCACCTGCAAAGTATTACGTCGATCGTAACATAAACTCCTCTAGCCAATTTACACGCATGATGGTGCGAGCAAATAACATCGTGGAGGACTTTGGCGTGACCACTACTTCCCCAAATAATGGACTTAGAAATTTTCAATACAGCTCCTTATAACGCCTATGACTCGATTCTGATCATCTTTTGTCATTTCATGATAGCTTGGTAGGTTAATAGCTTGGCTTGGAAGCCTATGTGCTTGAACATTATTAGTATTCGATTTAAAAAAATCCAAGCTACTCAGTGGCCAAAAAAATACTCGAGCATCAATATTTTCTTTTATAAACTCTTTAACCAATAATTCTCTTGTCACACCAGAGTCGTCGCTAAATACTATAGTCGGCATCCAACACCCGTTGATGACATAACTTGGCTCACTATTTATCTGAATACAGCTATATTGCGAGAGAGCTTCTCTGTAATAGTGAAATATTGATCGTTTTCTTTGAATTAGATCTTCGATCCTCTGCATTTGACCGCAACCTATAGCAGCCTGAATATTTGACATTTTGTATTTAAAACCAACAATGTCTGGCCAAAATTGTTTAGTTTGCTCCTTTGATCTACCATGGTTGCTCAGTGTCTCAACTTTCTTAAAAAATTGCTCATCGTTACAAACTAGCATTCCCCCCTCTCCAGTCGTTATGGTTTTGGTTCCATGAAATGAAAACGTCCCAAATACACCCATTGATCCTGCTTTGCGACCCTTATAAACAGATCCAACTGCTTCTGCCGCATCCTCTATAATGGGAAGGTTGTGTTTAGCTCCAATTGCCAAAATGCTATCCATCTCGCAAAGGTTGCCGTAAAGATGCACGGCAACAATAGCCTTTGTCTTGGGAGTGATTGCTTGTTCAATTTTATTTGGATCAATACACCAAGAATCTGAAAGCACATCCACAAACACTGGTGTAGCTCCTAGGTGCACAATGGGCGCAATGGTCGCAATCCAATTAGTATCCGCAACAATTACCTCATCACCAGGACCTACTCCCAAAGCCGAAAACCCCATGTGCAACGCACCTGTACAACTAGAAGTCGCCAAAGCATACTTAACACCTAAGTGCTCAGAAAAAAGCTTCTCAAATCGATTGATATATTCATAGCATTTGTCGCCCCACCCGTTTTTAACAGAATCGTTCGCCAAAGAAATTTCTAATTCAGTAATTGAGGGCTTTGTATAATAAATACGTTTAGTCATATCTCATCCTTTTTTCTAGGTAAGTAATCTTAGAAAAATTCTTAATGCATCGACTACAGCAAACTAGCCCAAGAAAGAAAATAAAATTAGGCCTGGGATGTAGAGGGACATACCCAGGTAAGCTGCAAAATAAGATTTGATCACCCATAGCGCTTGAAGACAAGTAACTACAGATAGCTAATAGGTGAACGTTTCAATTTATACCTAACAATCATTACGTAACTACTCCGAACTCAGGTATAAATCTAACCAAGTTAGTACCAAGGCTTGTTAAATCAATAAGCTCGCCTTTTATCTCTTTGCTTAAGTTCCATGGGAGTATAATTATATAATCTGGGCGATTTTCTTTTAGATATTCTACACTTTTGATGGGAATTCTACTTCCAGGTAAGAACATGTTTTGCTTGGCAGGATTTTTGTCAACAACATAACTAATGAGGTCTGATCCAACACCAGCATAATTAATCATCGTATTCCCTTTAGCAGCTGCACCATATCCAACAACCTGCTTACCCTCACGTTTTGCGGCAATTAAAAATTCGAGTAGGGACAGCTTAATTTCCTCAGCTTTTTTCTGAAATCCGGCATAATAATCCACCGTCTTAAGACCGATTTCTTCTTCACGAACCAGTAGATCACCGACATTGGCGCCTACTGGCTGTTCGCCAGAATCGCTACGTTGGGCATATACACGCAAGCTCCCACCATGTGTTGGCAGTTCATCAACGTCAAATATTGACAAATTATTTGATTCAAATATTGCATTTACTGAGGTTAAAGACAAATAAGAGTAGTGCTCGTGATATACCGTATCAAATTGGTTATTTTCGACTAAATTAACCAAGTGGGGAAACTCAAATGTAGCCACACCTTTTGGATTCAGTAGCACAGAGAAACCCTTAACAAAGTCATTTATATCAGGTACATGAGCAAGGACATTATTGGCTACAATGAGATCGGCTGACTTTCCTTGGGAAACAAACTCTAGTGCTATTTTTTCAGCAAAAAATTCTGTTACAACCTCAATACCCTTCTCTCTCGCCGTAGCGGCTGTACTTAGAGTAGGTTCTACTCCTAAGCATGGAATATCCTTTTCGACAAAGTACTGTAAAAGGTAACCATCATTTGAAGCTACCTCGACAACATTACTTGTCTTATCCAAGCCAAATCGATCAACCATTTTTGAAACGTAATTCTCAACGTGCGTAAGAAAAGATGACGAAAATGAGCTGAAATATGCATATTCACTTGAGAACATTTCATCCTCTGCCACAAAATCCTCAGTTTGCACTAACCAGCAATTATTGCAGCATAACACACGCAATGGGTACCATTTTTCAGGTAGGTTCAGATATTTATGGCTCAAGTATGAATTAGATGGAGGTGAGCTACCCAAATCGACAAACAAGTTTTTGATTTCACTGCCACAATGCCGACATTTCATTTTAATTAATCCTCTATTTTTTCTCAATAAATGGATGGGACTTATCTCTATCAGAAACAAAAGTCACCTTTTCTGGCCATTCAATAGCCAACTGTGGGTCATTATATCTCAAGCCCCGCTCTGCTTCAGGAGCGTAGAACTCAGAATGCAGATACAGCAGGCTACAATTCTTAGTAATTGTTTGAAATCCATGAGCGAATCCTTCAGGGATTAGTATGCTTCTTTTATTGTCCTGCGATAAAATTTCTGAGTGCCATTGTAAATAGGTCGGTGACGCTTCGCGCATGTCAACGACCACATCACAAATTGCACCCGAGACACAGGATACAATTTTCTGCTCTTGGTGAGGGGCACATTGAAAATGCATCCCTCGAACCACTCCCTTTTGTTTTGTAAGTGTAGTATTCATTTGAGCAATAGGCCTCTTAAAACCTAGTTGCTCAAACTCATTCGCACAAAAAAAACGAGTAAGATTACCTCTGCTATCTTCGATTGGCTTTGGGTCGATAATATGAAGTCCAGCTAGTCTCAGCTCTGTGAATTCAAATCGCTGACTCATCTATTTATGTACTCAAACTGATAACGTTCAATCTGATCAAGAGTGAATTTGTTCATATCTTCATCTTGATGCCAAGCTCGATACCAATTACTTGTTTCATCTATGCACTTTGCGAGACCCCAAACAGAGGCCCAGTTAAGATATTTTATAGCTTTAGAACAATCAAGCTTGAGAAGTTTAGCCTCATGAGGCTGTACAGAGTCATCTACTCGCCATGAGGCAGACTCTTGCCAGTTAGACACCATTGTATTGACCAGCACACTGACAGGCTTTGCGTCCACATCACTTGCGCCGAAGTTCCAAGCTCCGGAAAATTGATCAGGTTTCTCGACCATTTTTTCACATAACGTAAGATAGCCAGCTAGCGACTCTAAAACGTGTTGCCATGGGCGAATTGCATCAGGATTTCGCACCAAAAGCTCTTTACCTGCAATAAATGAGCGGATCGCATCAGGAATAATGCGGTCTATTGCCCAATCTCCGCCGCCAATAACATTTCCCGCCCGAGCAGTCGCGACAGGAATACCAACCGGCTCGAAAAATGATTTTCGATAAGCCGCACTCACTAATTCCGCGCAACCTTTACTACTGCTATAGGGGTCAAAACCTCCCATTGGCTCATCTTCACGATAACCCCAATCCCACTCTTTATTTTCATAGCACTTGTCAGTTGTTATTATTAAGACAGCTTGAACACCATTACACTTCCTAACAGCCTCAAAAACATTAACGGTTCCCATAACGTTTGTGGCATAGGTATTTGCTGGATCAATATAGGACTCTCTGACCAATGATTGAGCAGCCATATGTATTATTATTTCTGGCTGGGCAGACAACATTGCCTCGGTAAGCTTATCTAAATTTACAATATCGCCTACAATATCAGATATGAGAGCCGTCCCTACTTTTGCATCATGATAAAAATTGCGCGCCTGAGGAGGTGCCAAAGCGTAGCCTGTAACAATTGCTCCTAGACTTTTGAGCCATAATGATAGCCAGCCACCCTTAAAGCCCGTGTGCCCTGTCAAAAACACCCGTCGCCCCACCCAAAAATTAGACATCAACTCCACTTTTTCCATGGTGCCTCCCCATCTTGCCACATTTTGTTTAATTGATTTTTTTCATGAAGCGTATCCATTGGCTGCCAAAAGCCTGAATGTTTGTATGCAACTAATTCACCGTCAGTCGCTAAACCTGCAAGCGGCTCATGTTCCCAACTCGTCTGGTCCCCTGTAATTCTTTCAATAACACAGGGCTTCAACACGAAGAAACCGCCATTAATCCAAGCGCCCGCTCCATCATTTTTTTCGTTGAAACTGTTAATAACTCCATCCGTCGTTATATCAATAGCGCCGAATCGTCCCTGAGGCCGTGTAGCGGTTAATGTCGCTGATTTACCATGCAATCTGTGAAACTCTAAAAGCTTCGTAATATTTACGTCACTTAGGCCATCGCCATATGTGAAGCAAAATTCTTCCTCATCTTTAACGTAATCCCTAACTCTCTTTAATCTACCCCCTGTTAGAGTTTGCTCTCCTGTATCAACAAGAGTAATTTTCCATGGCTCCGCCCTGAGATCATGTATTTTGTATGCGCCCGTGGTAAAGTCAAAAGTCACATCAGATGTACCAAGCGAATAATTCTTAAAATACTCTTTAATAATATGTCCTTTATAACCACAACAAATGATAAAGTCATTAATTCCATGGGATGAGTATATTTTCATAATATGCCAGAGTATTGGATAATTTCCTATTTCGACCATTGGCTTAGGCCTAAGGCTAGTTTCTTCACTTAACCTCGTACCAAGGCCGCCTGCTAAAATTACAGCTTTCATGTTTTCTCTCTTTTAATAGACTTATCAATGGAACCATCTGTAAGTAGATCACGCAAATATTCCCCATATGCTGTTTTGTATAAAGCACCAGACAAGGTATTAAGCTGATCACTGTCGATCCAACCTTGTCTCCATGAAATTTCTTCCGGACAACCAACCTTAAGACCCTGTCGTTTCTCAATAGTATGAATAAACTGTCCTGCTTCCAAAAGTGCTTCATGCGACCCTGTGTCAAGCCATGCCATGCCGCGGCGAAATATTTCCACATTTAACTGACCTTGCTTTAAATAACATTCATTAATGGATGTTATCTCAAGTTCACCACGCGATGATGGTAAAATACTTTTTGCAATTTCTACGACCTGATTGTCGTAAAAATAAAGCCCGGTGACAGCGTAATTTGACTTTGGAATAGTGGGCTTTTCCTCAAGTGACAACACCGTTCCATCATCATCGAATTCGACCACTCCATAATCTTCCGGATTACTGACCCTGCATGAAAATATAGTTGCGCCATGAGATTGGGATCCAATTCGAGTAAGTGTATCCCTCAGGTCATGTCCAAAAAATAGGTTATCGCCCAAAATTAAGGCGCAAGAACCACCATCAATAAATTTCTCACCAACAATAAACGCTTGAGCAATTCCTTCTGGCCTATTTTGCACAAGATACTCGAACTGAAGGCCCCATTTACTGCCATCACCAAGAAGTTCCTCAAACTGTGGCAAATCACGGGGAGTTGAAATGATCAATATTTCTCGGATCCCTGCCAACATCAAGATACTTAATGGGTAATAGATCATTGGCTTGTCATGAATCGGAAGTAATTGTTTTGACGTCACCCGAGTTAATGGATAAAGCCTACTACCAGTTCCACCAGCCAGTATTATTCCCTTCATTTTTTAACCACCTCAGATGTTAACCCCAACCGGTCTTGCTGATAGCTACCATCTGCAACGCGCGAGGACCATAGCCTGTTAGATAAATACCAATCTACTGTCTTTCTTAAGCCAGTATCGAATGACTCCTGGGGGGACCAGCCAAGCTCTTTAGAAATTTTTGTTGAATCAATCGCATAACGCTGATCATGCCCTGGTCGATCGTCAACAAAAGAAATTAGATCTTTATAGCTTTTACCAAAAGCAGAATCTTTAAGAAAACGCTCATCTAGTAATGCACATATTTTTTCAACTACTTTTAGATTCGTCCACTCATTATTACCACCGATATTATATGTTTCGCCAACACGTCCATTGATAACCACACAAAGTAATGCTCGAACATGATCGTCTACATATAGCCAATCACGAATCTGGCTACCATCCCCATAGACTGGCAGCGTATTCCCATTGATTGCATTTTCGATTATTCGTGGAATCAATTTTTCAGGAAACTGATAAGGCCCATAGTTATTTGAACAATTAGTGATCACAACTGGCAAACCATAGGTCCTATTCCATGCACGGACGAGATGATCTGACGATGCCTTCGATGCAGAATATGGAGAGCTTGGATCATAAGCTGTCGTTTCTTGAAAATACCCGGTTACACCAAGTGAACCAAAAACCTCGTCTGTAGATATGTGATGAAATTTAAAGTTGGCTTTTTCCCCCTTCGGATGTTGCTCCAAATAATATCTGGCCGCCTCCAACAGGACTAAGGTACCGACAATATTTGTCTGAATAAAATCACTTGGGGAGACTATCGATCGATCAACATGTGATTCAGCCGCTAAATGCATTATGGCATCTGGCTGAAAGTCGGCAAGAACTGCTGAAACCAAGCTGGCATCAGCAATATCACCAACGACTGCTCGATATCGCGGACTAGACTCAACGTCTATCAGTGATTCCATATTACCAGCATACGTTAACTTATCTAGGTTAAGAATTAAGTGGTCAGTATCATTAACCAAATAACGAATTAATGCAGAACCAATAAAACCGGCACCTCCTGTTACTAGTATTTTCACCTTAATTCACCCATATACATGAAACGCACTAACGAATTAGATTCGCAAAGTAAGGAATGGTGCGCGTGAGCCCTTCAACCAACTGAATTTGAGGCTCCCAACCCAATCTATTTTTAGCTGAAGATATATCTGGCTGTCTTTGCATTGGGTCGTCGCTTGGAAGTGGTTTATATATCAACTCTGATTTTGACTCAGTGAGCTCTATGACCAAAGTTGCTAACTCTTTGATAGTAAACTCATTTGGATTGCCTATATTAATGGGGCCTATACAATCATCTGACGAGCACATTAACCCAATAATCACCTCGACCAAATCGTCCACATAACAAAAAGATCTAGTTTGCAACCCATCACCATAAAGAGTAATTGGCTTTCCTAGCAGTGCCTGCATAATGAAATTTGAAACAACACGGCCGTCATTAGGATGCATACTTGGCCCATAGGTATTAAAAATACGACCGACTTTAATCTTTAACTGATGCTCACGGTGATAACTAAAAAATAGAGACTCAGCACAACGCTTTCCTTCATCATAACAAGACCGTAAACCTATAGGGTTTACGTGGCCCCAATAGCTCTCTGGCTGCGGATGCACCTGTGGATCACCATAAACTTCGCTGGTGGATGCCTGAAATATCTTTGCTTTTAGTCTTTTTGCGAGGCCCAACATATTGATGGCGCCCAATACGCTAGTCTTAGTGGTCTGAATCGAATCGTCCTGATAATGAACAGGTGATGCTGGGCACGCTAGATTATAAATCTCATCTACTTCAATATAGATAGGAAAGCTAATATCATGGCGTATAATCTCAAAATTGGGGCTCCCGACAAGATCAGCTAAATTTTTATGCTGACCCGTGAAGAAATTATCTACAGCAATCACATAGTTTCCTTCATTAACTAACCTGCGGCACAAATGAGATCCGACAAATCCAGCGCCACCCGTGACCAATATTTTTTTTTGTGAATGATTCAACCCGTAACATCTCCTATAAAAAATTCATCCCGATCAGCAGAAATAGTCATAGTCTTTTAATCCTTGAAATTAATGAAATGGTAAACTTGCACTAGTTGTCACCGAAGATGTCGCGAGTAAAAACACAACTTTTAATATCAACCAAGCTTTCACTCATTCTATTGGCTACAACGAAATCAGACTTAGATTTAAAATCATCTAGATTACTTATAACTCGAGAGCCATCAAAGGTTTCTTCATTTAGTGCGGGCTCGTATATTATAATTTCAACCCCTGCAGCTTTAATTCTCTTTATAATGCCTTTAATGGCAGATGACCTAAAGTTATCACTACCTTCCTTCATAATCAGCCTATAAAAACCCACCACCTTAGGGCATTTTTTTAAAATCTCATGAGCAATAAAGTCTTTTCGCGTAGTATTTGACCATATGATAGCCTGTATAATGTCTTGCGGAACCTGATTAAAGTTAGCCAATAATTGCTTGGTATCTTTGGGCAAGCAATAACCTCCGTATCCAAAGGATGGATTATTATAGCCTTCACCTATCCTTTCATCAAGACATACTCCTTGTATAATACTTTTAGCATCTAAATTATGACCGAGCGCATAGGAATCAAGCTCATTAAAGAAAGCTACTCTCATGGCAAGATAATTGTTGGCGAACAATTTTATAGCCTCAGCTTCGGAAGATCCTATTAGCAAGGTCTGGATAACTTCTTTTTCTGCACCCTCAATTAAAAGCTTTGCAAACTGAGTAGCTTTCTCAGACAGACCACCCAGAATAATTCGAGACGGATGCAAGTTATCCTTAAGCGCTCGACCTTCACGCAAAAATTCTGGCGAAAAAATGATTCGTTTGCTATTGAATTTCTCCTGAAGGGATTTTGTATGACCGATCGGAATAGTGGACTTTATAACCACCAGCGCATCCAAGTTTAGCTCAAGAGCATTTTTAACTACATTATCAACCGAGCTTGTATCAAAGCGATTAGTATCTGGATTATAATTAGTTGGGGTTGCAACAATCACATAACTTGAATTTTTATAAGCCGCCTCTTCATCTAAGGTTGCAGATAAGTTTAGAGTTTTCGCAGAAAGAAACTCCTCAATTTCAGCATCTGCAACTGTAGATTCCTTATTATTTACTTTCTCTACTCGACTAGGGTCTATATCAAGTACTGTGACATCATTATGTTGAGCAAGCAAGACTGCTAGTGACATACCCACATAGCCAGAACCCACCACAGTAATTTTTGTTTTTTTTGTCAAAATGAACCTTCTTATTTGGATAGATTTTTCTTTAACTTCAAGCCTAAGACTAATTTGGCTCAATACCTTGACCACTAATCGTAATCAAACCCGCAGACGAATACTAAGTTAATTTTTCAACAGTTCAAATCTGATAAGTACCTTTATTTTTTACTAGAAACCATCATCATATAATTTGTTCATTAGTGCATATATTTTTGCTCTTGATTTAGGATCTCGTATACCTAAGCACAGATTTGCAGATAAGTAGCCTAGCTTATTGCCACAATCAAATACATCTGCATCCGTCATAACCGCATTCAGACCGTCTTTGACTAGAAGTTCTGACAAGGCATCCGTTAATTGTATTTCATTACCCACGCCGGGATTAGTATTTTCAAGCAAGTTAAATACTTCTGGTGGCAAAATATAACGTCCTAAAACAGCTAAATTGGATGGTGCATTTTGAGGTTCTGGCTTTTCAATTAAACCCTTCATAGGAGTAGTCTCAAATTCATTAATAATTTTTCCACTCAAATCCACTATGCCATATTTTTCAACATCATCAAAATCTACATGCTCAACCATGACCTGAGCAATGCCTGTCTTATTCCAAGCCTTCACTAAATGAGCAAAGCTAAAGTTTTTTAACCGATTTTTTTTGTCTAACACCAAAACATCTGGAAGCAAGACTGCAAAAGGCTCATCATTTATAAGATGTTTAGCACATAATATCGCATGACCTAAACCTAATGCGTCAGCTTGTCGTATAGAAGATATTTTAACCTCATCAGGGATAATCTTTACTATATCTTCAAGTATTTTATTTTTACCCTTTTTAACTAATCTATGTTCGAGCTCATAATGAGCATCGAAATGGTTTTCAATTGCTTCTTTACCACTTCGAGTTATGAAAATAATTTCACGAATTCCTCCACCTATGGCTTCTTTGACTACATGTTCAATCAAAGGCCTATCGTAAATAGGCAGTAACTCTTTGGGTATAGCCTTAGTTGCTGGAAGCATACGGGTCCCCAAACCAGCTACTGGTATTACCGCCTTAAAAACCGGTTTTACAGAATTCATTTTAATTCACCACAATAATCTGCATTGATCTATTAATTGTTAAATATCTTACTGTTTATCATTAAAAATAGTTCCAACGCTTTTTTCTAGAATATCAATTTCTTCTCTTAGTGATTTAAACTCTTGTTTTTTACGAACTAGAAATTTGCTTGTTATCAAAGATTTTTCACGAATACCTTTAGGGGTCAGTAAATAGCAATACTTTATCTTTTGTGAATTTTCTTTAAAGTTTGAAAGCTTAATGTATCCCTTATCAATTAATGATGTTAATAGATAGTAAGCAGATCCATTAGAGATTCCAACTTTTTGAGCGATTTCCCTCGTTGTTAGTTGAGGGTTTTGATTAATTATCTGCATAACCCTTAACTTTGCATCCTCTTGATGCTCTTTACGGCGACTAGCCATGAACAGCTACCGCACAAAGCTTTAAAACAAAACTTTGTGAATTTAATAATTCTAATGTCTTTGTTATTTTTCGTAACATTCAAAATTGAGCGTGGACTTATGTAGAGTTATTGTCAACATCAATATAAGTATCATTATGATTTTATCAAAATTTACAGAAAATATTTTTTTTTCATAAGCGCTAATAAACTCTATATTTAACAACATATATTTCAAATAAATATATGTTGTTACAATTTGAAAATAAGTTTCTTGACATAACTTTAATCAAAATAATATTATACAATAGTAAACTCTCACAAAGAATTATAGATTTTTTTTGGGCGTCTGCTCAAAAATGAACGCTAATTTATAGGTATACTTACATGTCAAATGAGTGGTTCATTTTACAATATAAAGCAAATTCACACCATCGGGCTATAAAGAATTTAAACCGACAAGGATTTGAAACATTTTTACCTTTTTATGATACCACTTCAAGAAAAGAATCTCGATTCATAAATGCTACTCAACCTCTATTTCCAAATTACATGTTTATCAGCTTCAATAGGGCAAAATCTGAATGGCGTAAAATAAACAATACTTATGGTGTAATACGACTGGTTTATTTTAATTCTATTCTTAAATCAATTCCAACCGAAGTAATTGAGAACTTAAAAGCTCGATGCGATTTGTCAGGTCAACTACTCCCTATAAAAAGATTAAAAAAGGGTGACCAAATAAAAGTTTCAAATGGGCCGTTCACAAGTTTTATCGCAACAGTTGAAACATATGAAACTGATCAACGAATATGGATTTTGATGGAATTAATGGGTAGGAAGACAAAAATACAAGCTTCTTTGGAAGACCTTCAATTATCAAGTTAAATTATTTATTTTATTTGATACATTTGTACCTCGAAATCTACATTTATAAATCGTGATTCACTATTAGTAATATGTCGAATTAATTCAAGTACAGCTCTATCTCCATTACTAAGACTTTCTATCACAAAAAATTCATACCCTATCTCTAAAACTTCAGCACATGAATGATTTCAAACATGTCCGTCATCACCTGTTACTAAAACTCTCTTAATAATTATTATATCGCAATAATTTATAAGTTTTACTTTTATTCAAAATGCAATTAATTCTTGAAAAGAATATATTAAAGAAGAATTGCCACATTGCATCTTTTATTAACAACTACCATTATAAATAAAAATAAGAGTAAATATTATGAGTTCAAACACGCCTCAAATAGCAAGATCAAAACCAGCTAACTTCAGTTGGGAAGATCCTTTTTTATTGGAAGATCAGCTCACTGAAGAAGAACGCATGATACGCGACACCGCAAGAGCTTATTGCCATGATAAGTTAATGCCAAGAATCATTGAAGCCAACCGAAATGAAGTATTTCATAAAGAAATCATGAATGAAATGGGCGAACTTGGTTTGCTTGGCTCAACTATACCTGAAGAATTTGGAGGTGTTGGTGCAAACTATACATCCTATGGCTTAGTAGCTCGAGAAGTAGAGCGCGTTGACAGTGGATATCGCTCAGCCATGTCAGTTCAGTCATCATTAGTTATGCATCCAATTTTTGCATACGGTGATGATAATCAAAGAAACAAATATTTGCCTAAATTAGCATCTGGCGAATTGGTAGGGTGCTTTGGCCTTACTGAGCCAGATCATGGCTCTGACCCTGGCGGAATGCTAACACGAGCAAAACAAGTGGATGGTGGATATTTAATTTCAGGTGCAAAAAACTGGATTACAAATTCACCAATTGCAGATGTATTTATAATTTGGGCAAAATCTGATGCACATGACAATAAAATCAAAGGATTTATTTTAGAGCGTAGAATGAAAGGATTAGAATCTCCCAAGATTGAAGGTAAGTTTTCTCTGCGCGCCTCAACAACTGGTATGATTCAAATGGATGAAGTATTCGTTCCAGAAGAAAATATCCTTCCAAATGTGTCAGGTTTAGCTGGCCCGTTTGGATGCTTGAACCGTGCTCGTTATGGTATTGCTTGGGGCACAATGGGTGCCGCTGAATTTTGTTGGCATGCAGCGAGGAAATATACAATGGATCGAAAGCAATTTGGCCGGCCTTTAGCGCAAACACAGCTTATTCAGAAAAAACTAGCCGATATGCAAACTGAAATTTCCCTCGGCTTACAAGGATGTTTGCGTATGGGGCGTTTGTTTGATGAACATAAAGTTCCTGCTGAATTAATAAGTTTAATGAAACGTAATAATTGTGGCAAAGCGTTAGATATTGCTCGCACAGCCCGTGACATGCACGGTGGAAACGGTGTTTCAGATGAATATGGTGTAATACGCCATGTTATGAACTTAGAAGCAGTAAACACGTATGAAGGTACGCATGATATTCATGCATTAATACTTGGACGTGCACAAACAGGCTTGCAAGCATTTTTCTAAGTTATCTTATAAATTCAATAACACATACCGTTATCTCAGATTAGATAATCTTGAAATCTAGCTATAATATTTATGTTTAACTATATTATGTGATTAAATTCATAATTATGTGATTAAATTCATAAAATCATATATTTATCTGAGACTAGCTATGCATTGCAAACATTAAAAAATTCTTAACGTCGCGTTATATACAATTCTTGTCGATATATATCATTGATTTTTATCAAGAATCATCAATAATGTCTTCACTTGGGGGAGTTACAAAATTAATTGTAATGATGAATCCATCAAAAACATGGTTAAAAATTTAAAGTTTTAACCGTATCGGGAGAATAATATGATTAAAAAATCTTTAACTAATCTAGCGATCGCAGCAACACTTGCGACAGCTGGAACAGCAGCTTTTGCTGACTGTGGTGATGTTCAAATAGCAGAAATGAACTGGGCATCAGCTGAATTAATGGCAAATGTAGACAAAATCATTCT
>Ga0209632_10000352_pt1 | contig 48574 bp, 36 predicted proteins | sample COG_10_FD_184754 | JGI IMG/M metagenome (GOLD analysis project Ga0209632, IMG submission 184754) | Pelagic Microbial community sample from North Sea - COGITO 998_met_10 (SPAdes) (version 2) | ecosystem: Environmental > Aquatic > Marine > Neritic zone/Coastal water | place: Helgoland, sampling... | reverse complement strand
TTTGACGCTGCTGCTGCGCTTCGTTTTATGAAGAGATTGAGAGCATTGACTGTTTTTAATGGATATTCGGATGCGGCTTTGGCAGGTATTGCGGCTAACGCAGCAGCAGAATCAGCATTCAATCATGATGCTCACGGTGATCCTTCTAGTATTTATGCAGATCAAACCAAAGCACTTCGCAACATCGATGGCAACTGCTCTCACGGTTTCTTTCAATTGAATGTTTGCCCCGAGGATGGAGCAGGATTTAATATAGCAAAAGATAAGGGGTGGATTTCTAATGGCCAATGGACACAAACAGGAAGAGAAAGCTTTGGGTTATTTATAAGTCAGGACAATGGAGCGCAACAATTAACTTATATTGCCCAAAAACTATCTACATTTGGGATAGCCACCACTGATCCCAAAGCATTTGCGAGTAAAATGACACTAGACTTTGAAAGACCCAGAAATAAAGAAATCCAAGCTGAGAGAAGAGCAGAAGCCGCTCAAAAAATTTATGATGCTTACATAGCTGACAAAGGAACTCCGTAATGGCAGAAACATCAACACCACAAAAGAAAGCAATTGACGCTCAAGATCTTTCGCTTGCGAACAATAAAACCAAAGCAATTATTCAATCAGGCGAGTTTTCTGGTCCGTATCATACAAAATTACAAGAATCTTTTCCAACTTACGATGAGGCAATTTGTGAAAATGTTATGTATGGAGAGAACAATGCTTTTGTTATTTTAGGAAGAGATAGACCCTATTCTCTTGGTTCTGGTAAAGGTGCTGGCGGTGGAAGCTGTGGCCGTGTTCACTTAATTGCTGGATTAGCTGCCGGATCTTCAATAGCCAAAGGCCAAGATTCATTAACTGGCCCAAACCTAATAACAGATGCCGCAACCGTATATGTATCGCAAAGAACCAACATAGATGAAATTTTTGGCATTCCAGTTGGTTCTGGTATGTCTTCAAAGAATCGCTCTGGAATAGGAATAAAAGCTGACCATGTGCGTATTATTGGGCGAGAACATGTCAAAATTTATGCTGGCTCTGCTCTAGCTCCCGAGATTGAAGATGAAAAAAATTCATCAGGTGGAACTATCTCCGCTCGTGGACGCATTGATTTAATAGCAGATGACTATGAAGGTTTACAACCTGCTGTCAAAGGACAGAATTTAGTTGAATTTATACACAAAATGCTTGGATATATTCAGAGATTAGCTGGCGAAATTGATGGACTCAATGATAGAATGAGAGCAACCAGCATTGTTTTGGCTGCTCATACTCATCCGAGTCCGGGTGGTGTGGTTCTACCGAGCACTATTCTTAACGGACTAAATGCTCAAACCTTACCACAAGTTATTTTGACTGAGATTAGGGGTATTATAGACAATATCAACTATAAAATAGATGAATTTAACTATGTAAAAGACGACCTTCCAATTTTTGGATCTAATTTTATTCTTTCCGATAGCGTGTATATAACATGAGCACAGAAAATAACTCAGAATTTGTAGATAAGTATATTAATGTTTGTAAAACTCTTCCTGAAGATGAAGAATCAGCGAAGGTTTGTCCGACTTGTATTCCAAATCCAGATTTTGTTTCTCCTAATTGGTGGGAACAAGAAGAACCCTTTTTAGATGAATCGAACTGTATGTATTCAATTACATTAGCAGTTAACAATGATGGCCTATCTTACGATGTGGCTCAAATGCGAGAAGCCGATCTAACGGTAAAACAGTTAATCGATACATATAAACAGTTTGGCGTATTACAATTATTGAGATTTTATAATAAACAAATTTCTAATGAGATTATATTTGCTTTTCCAAATAATCCTGACAAATTTGAAAATCTTATGAGAGAGTCAAATAGAGATATTGCTAGAGCGATTGAGGTATTACAAACTGTACTTCCTAATGGCGTTTCTAATGTATACGACATTCCCGGACCTGTAGCGAAAGATTTAGAAATACAGGGCGGAGAGGTATTTAATCCTACTGCTTTGGAATTATACGCGCAATCCAATGATTATTATATTTCGGATTATCAAACTGCTTTAGGCGGCGACCCTATCTTGGTTCAAGTTACAATCCCAGCCTTTATTTTTGACAGAGTTCCGAAAGCGCAACCGGTTGAAAAACCCGATACACCAAAAACAATTACTCTAGATGGTGTAAAGCTAAAAGGACAGATTTCACGGCTTAAGCAAGCGTTAGGAATCTTTGGAAAATATCAAGCCTATTGGTGGCAAACAGAAAAAGGACGATTAGCCTTTCAACGAACTCTTGTACAGCAAGATGCAGAGGGCCTTGGAGGGCTCGGAGAAGCATTCCAAGACTATTATTGTAAAAATTACACAGCCAAATTAGATCAATTCATTGAAGGGCTTGAATATCTTATTGAATCCCAAACCCGATGGAAATTGAGATCCATTAGTACTCCTCGAAGTGTCGAGGACATAAAAATTTTCTTTGATCAAAGCAATCCATCGAGACCATATCATATTGACAAAATTAAAGTCAAAGGAATGGGCTGTCAATTCGAGAATATCTCATTGACCTCACTGGAGAGACCAGAAGTCCATTTCGGCAAAGAGATGGCTTATAAAACACCATTTAGTAACCAAACATTGATGGGCTATATAGCCAACATCATAGCAATGGATAATGATTTAACAGCTAAAGTAACACCCCCTTGGGTTGATTTTGTTGTTAAATATACTTTTCCTGACTTGTCAATTCAATATGGAAAGGGTGTTCCCTCAGCCAATCCGGGTATGCCTCAAAGTATCCTCGGATGTGTAGTAGATAATCTCGGTGGCGTAAACGGATTGAGAGACTTTTTCTTAGAGACTACCCTTGGTTTTTTCGACGCCATTTCATATAAATGGAATCAAAACGCTTGTAAAACATTGACGGGCGATTATCAATCCCGAGATGCTCAATTGGCGGAACAAGGGGAACAAAGCTTATCCGATCAAAGAAGCGACATGCTCGCTACTGATGCTTCAATCGAGATTAGTAATCACATCAATGAATTACAAAAAGAAATTATAGATATACAAGCCGACATTAAACAGGGCGATGAGGATGCTATTGCTGCCACTGAATTAGAAATAAATGCGGTTCAACAGCAAGATATACCCCGAGAACAAAAGAAAGAAATAATTGAGTCCCTTGAAGCTGTAATTACACAGTTTGAAGTAAGTATAAAAACTAAAGAAGACGCCATTGATTTTAACAGAGATTTAATAAAAGATCTAGAAAAAGATAAAAGAGCAGCCCAAGCCAGTCGCTCAGACCAAAGAGAAGAATTACAAAGTTCTATTGATTCATCAAGACCTAGTGAAAAAGCGGGTGACAAATTAGCACGACAAGAAATACAATCGCAGAAAAGGACAAAACAATCTGTTGAGGAACAATTAGAGGAAATTTCTAATTTCAATGAACTTAGTACATACCAAATAGATCCTACAGAAGCAACCCTTAATAAGCGAAGTTTTAATCAAGCGCTTCGTGGCCTTAAGAGAGATCAAAGACAACAGCGACGACAAAATAGACACCGAGAAAGAGGAGCTTTTAGGGGAGAAGACCCCTTTGTCAAAGCAGGTCGAGAAGCTGTCTTAAACTCATTTGATTTTGAGAATTCTTTAGTTTCTCTTTTCTTGTCTCAACAAGATTTTGAAGATTATGGGCTTGGAGGATTTGACATTACAAATCCTGTACAAAAAATGAAGGATGGTATTGGTCCCGGCAAAGGCGCATTAAAAGGAGAAGCCGCGAAAGGATTTCGAAACTTTTTAGCTCGATTAGGTATTTGTGGATTAAATAAATTAGGCCAGAAAGCAGTTCAATGCCTTTTGGGCGGCATGGATTTGGATACGGCGCTTCGAGCAATTGTTAGAGCAGCCCTTAACGCTATGGCCCCAAACGGTATGCAAACTTTGTTGGCAGGATTAGATCCAAGAGTTCAAGAAGAAATTAGAGCAAAAGTACAACAAGATTTTAAAAATATGCCAGCCCCATGGGAAGAGGGTTATGTTGCTGGTGGTGTTATTAGCAACGAAGAACAACAAACCTCCTTAATGACCTCGTTAGAAAGTAGTGTAGAATCAGTTAATCAAAAAATTCGAAACACAGAGGATGAGATTAATATAACAATCCCAACCAACTTAGAGGCTGTGTATATTTATCAAGATAAAGGCTGGGGCACAATCGATCTTGGGGCCACTTATAGCGGCCATCCGATAGTTGAAACAGATGTTTTAGATCAGATGGAAACAGGAGCATCATTAGGGCCTGAACAACTTTCATATCTTAGGGGCCAAATAAACCGAGACACATATGAGTTGACAAGAGAACTGGATGAATTATTAGTTAAAACCAAACTTGAGCTTGAGAAATTAAAAGAAGAAAAAATCCAAACCACGGGTCTTGAAAATACAGGCCAATTAGCTGTATGGGAGAATATGTCCTCTGAAGAAAAGGACCAAATGATTGAAGATCAGAATGCTAAAAGAATAGTGGCAATTAACAGTCCTGATCAATTTGAGCAAGGATCAATTGGAAAAGTATTAGGATCTGCTCAAGAAGCTATTTTTGATGCTTATATTGAAGCAATTATGGATGTTGCTGAAATCCAAGAGCTTTTTGCTGCTCTTGATAAGGTTCCCGGAGCTAAGTTGATTGCGAGATTGATTGCTTCTTTTGATTGTCCTAATGTTCATTTTGTTTATCCTCCAATTAAATCTTTCTTAAGTACCCTATCTTTTGATGTTTGTAAGGAACGAGGAAGAATAGCTATACCAAACCTTCGTAATCTTCCGAATGTTACTTCTATCAAGCAATTAATTTTTCAATTATTGCGAGATGCCATTGAAGCTGCCATGGAAGAAACGATTGTAAAGGTTCTTAGTGCTTTTGTTTTAAAAGTATTATTAACATTAGAAAATGCTCTTTGTAAAGCTCTTGAAGCAACCGGTAGGTTTGCGGCAGAAGCAGTCAAAGGCCCAAATGCCAATTTTAATGCTGTGGTAAATGAGCTATTTTGCGGAGATGCCTCAGATGATGATGAATTAGATGATATAACTTCTTCATTATTAACATCTATAGGGTTAACACCAGAAGCTCTTGATACATTAGCTAAACAAGTTACTCCGACCAGTCTCAAGGGGTCTCATAAACAATTGTCTCAAGACATTTCTAATATTGTGTCTCGTCGAGAATTAAAATTATTGATTACTGCTAACGATGGACAGCAAGATCCACAGACTTTAAAAAGAATTTCTTCAACAATTACTTTGCGTCATCCTGAATATGCGTTTGCTTTTGATGACCCGTCTAAGGTAGCACAAATATTTGGCTCTTTGGGCAACTTCATGACTCCATCCCAGAGACAACAAATAAAAGATCAACTTTCTACCTTTCCGGTAGACATACCAGTTGACCCAAGTATTTGTTTAACTAAAGATCAGCTTGACGAGTGGAACCAAGTAAGACAAGATACTTTGACAAATGCTGGAATGTCTCCAGAAGAAGCTAGTGAATATCTTGACAAAGTAAATGACCGAGCAAATAATGACTTAATTGAAATTGCTTCTGTTATGGCTGCTGGTCCTACCTCAGCTATGCAAGATGCGATAGATGAAGCACTTAAGGCTGATCCGGATTGTGATGACGGCAACGCCATTACTAAATTTTTACCGGAAGAAGCTAAGGCAAAAAGAATAGAGGATGCTAATGGAGTCTATAGAAGTCTACAAATCTCATATATAAACGATATGATTGGTAAAAGAGACTCTTTTTTAGATAATATTTTAGCAGATACTTTCAATGCTCCACTCAAGGTTCACGAAAGAAAAACAGATAATTTGATTTTTCAAATAGACTACGCCAATTCAGAAACAGATTGGGAAAATAAAAAGACTCGCTTTGAAGAAACTCGAATTGGTGAGTTCTATTTTACAGCGCTTTCCGATGGTGAAGCGATTGGTGTTTTCCCCGAGACTATTGGCATAAACGCTAGGAATAGTTTTTTAGATAATGATTTTATGCTTACCACCAATTTTGAGTTTTCTCGTAAACGAAGAAACTTAACACGATCAATCGAGGTCGGGTGGCTTGGCCTTGGAACTAGACAAGTCTCTATGTTCAAACCTTATGTAAAAAAGCCTGATTTAAAGCTAACATTTAATAATGACAATGATCTCAAAGTTAATTTCAACATTGAAACTGCCTATACTGTTCAAAGTGATCAGAAGGTTTTTATTGAGAAAAACTTTGGGTATAAAGTAGGAATTATTTATGAAGGGTCCAATAACACTCTAGAACAACAAACCGACGCTAGTGTAGACGCCGACAGGAAAGATAAAGATAAAATAGTAAAAATACCTCAATATCGAGTTATAAATTCTATTTTACCTGATGTTACATCATCACTTCTTATTCAAAACTATGATGTAACCAACAAAGAACTTCAAACTCATAAACACACCTATCAAAGCATGCTTTTGACCAATTACTTAAATGAGTCATTAGCATCTGCTTCTCATCCTAATTTACAATTTGGTGCGGTTGCCTCTTTTTATAATCAATTCGAAAGCAAGATTTTTAAAGATATATCTGATTCTCTTGTAGAAACTCAAGATGGCGAAATACCCCAAGGGTTTCAATTTGGATATGAAGCTGATCCGATTACAACATCTGATCTTCTTTATGTAAACCCCGAGGCTGATCCCGATGATGAGGATACATGGGAATATACTTATGAAAATGATGACATGGTATTAGGAAAATCTGCTACTGAGAATCCTCGTGTTCATTTTCTTGATCCAAACGCTTATGGCGGCTCCTATACTAACCCAGCTTTTTATGTTGAGCCGGGCTCTTATCAAGGATGGCTTGGCCTAGCTCAAGTTATTGTTCCTGAGATTGATGGTTGTAAGCCCAAAAGAACTGATTTGGTAGATTTTAACGCAATGTCCAAAGAAGTCTCAAAGATTGAAAGTAGCATAGAGCCTGATAGCCGATTAGGGTCAGACCCAGATTGCGTAAAGCACATACCATATGATCATATTGCTGACCCAAATACACTAGCTTACTTAGATGTAACGGTGGCAGCAACCATAAGAATCTATTGTTCAGAGGCTCTTTTAAAGGCAACATCTATTTTTTCCTTTTTAGAATATAACGAAAATAATTATGATGCTGGATTTGCCCAAATGATAGCCGAAGAGATGGAACAAGGTCTCTCACAAGAAACAACCTTTTTTAATGTGGGAAGATATCAGGCATTTAATTATTGGCTTGTTTTCTTAGAGCAAGCAGTACAATCAGCAGTTAGAAAAATAAAGAGCGGAGAAATATCCTCAACTCCCGAAATTGATCAAGCTCGTGAAGTAATAAATACCATACAACAAGATTATAGGTATCCTAATAAAGATGATCTTGAGGTTATTAGAAGAGTAAAAGAAATAGATTTTGAAGATCCCGAAATTCAAAAGGCTACCGTTTTAAATGCGTTCATTGGCGGAATTGCCGCTTTAACTTTCCCAGCCGTGATTGGCGTTGGTGGCGCAGTTTTGGGAACTATTGGAGTTGGTCTTGGATTAATGTCATTGAGACAACTGCGATTTGCGACTAAAATGGATGCTCTCAATAAGGGCAGAAAAGCGAGCATGGTATTACTTAAAGCTTTGATACAGCTTGAGCTTGAAAAACTTTCTGTAAGATTAGCTGAGAATACAGCGCTAAGACCTTATGTCTCTAATCTTCCAAAATACATTTTAAGTAATAAAAAACTCACCGGTGGTTCTAATATAAAAGCTGGTCTTTATGATATTGAAAAACCTATAGTAGATGGCGAATTGGACCTTCAATACGGAGACATTATACAATCTTTTAGTGACCCAAGTGTTGTACAACTATCAGATTTACTTCCTGAAGAAGCCTCTAGTGGTTTTCTCATTGAAAAGTATATACGAACTGTTGATAAAACACCTTCTGCCGACGAACCTGAATATGTAAGGTTAGTTAGAGAAAGACCAGAGAATTTGAAAGGAGTTTGTAATATAGATGATTTTGTCGCATGGGCTCAACCCTTTAGCCAAACTATCTCTTCAGACTTAAACATTTCTGATTTATTTGGTAATGCTACAGTAGCACCTCCTCCAGAACCTTATGCCGGAACAGTAGGTTTAAAATTCGGTGTCCGACTTAGTTTAATACCGAATGCTACATTAGCTTCTCAAATGAACCCAGCTTCGTTTGATAGAGATGTTATAAAGCGTGAAAAATCTTACCTTATTGGCGGAAATCCAGTAATACCATTAGTATCTTATGAATATGATTATAAAGATGTTAAATTCCAAGAATTAAAGTTTAATGAACCAAACATGGGCGAAGATTTAAAGTGTTATGTTGATAAGCTTGTTTTGACCCCTAAATACAAATTACTTATGAATTACATTTTTGGAATCCAAAAAGTATCCAGTATTGCTTCAATTTATATGAATCACTCTTTTATACCAGCCATCGGAACTGACGCTAGCGAAAGAAGTTTTGACGATGTTATGGAAAGATTTGATGAGTCTTGGAAAGGAGAGGTATTAACAGATTCTAAGGGCGAGGCACGACGGCTCTTTGTAGGATTTTATCGATCTAATGATTTTGAATCTACTGATGATGAAGACTTTACACTAAGACAATTTCTTAAAAATGTAATGCCAAATATATTTGGTGTTAATAGAAGTTTAGTCCCATGGTGGAGAAGAAATAGAATGAGAGATAGACCATTTGATAAAGATGGAAAAGACTGTGCGGGAGAATACGGAAGCTTTTTTACTCCGGAGGATGATTAAATGGGAACTTCAAAAACTTTAAAAGATTTTTATGAAAAAAATGATTGGCTAAGCGACATCACTTATGGGCCAAATATGAATAATGCGACATCACCCGATGATGATATAAGGGATGCTCGCGAAGAGTTAAAACAAAACTTTAGACTTTTGCTCTTTACAATACCGGGAGAAATAAACACAGATCTTCAAAGAGGCATTGGAATCCAACAATTTCTTTTTGAATTTAATAGCGGAGCCACACAATCTCAAATCTCTGCTCGTATCTACCAACAAGTAGCCACTTACATACCCGCAATAACAATAAACAATATTACCACCGAATCCAATCCCGATGATTTAAGTTCTCTTTATCTGGCAATTTCTTATTATGTTCCTCAAATTGACCAATTTGATGCCATTAGATTAAAAATAGAATAGAAAATTTAGTCTTTTACTAATTACAGAGAAGAGGATCACGAAATGGCCAATAAGAAAATAGTACCGATTAAATACACGAGTCGTGATTTTAAAACAATTAAAGAAGACTTAGTTGATCATGCCAAAAGATACTACCCTGATAACTATAATGATTTTAGTTCAGTTGCCTTTGGTTCACTGGTATTAGATTCGGTCTCTTACGGGTGTGATATCCTCTCGTATTATCTAGATTATCAAGTAAACGAGTCTTTTATTGATACATCTATAGAATTTGACAATATTCGTAAACATGCTAAAAGCCTAGGCTATTCATTCTTTGGAAGACCCATTGCTTTTGGGACTGTTTCATTATTTGTTTTAGTTCCCGCCAATGCGAACGGAACGGCCCCTGATACAGCTTATTATCCTACTGTCAAAAGAGGAACTGAATTTTCTTCTGCGAATGGAGCTAACTTTATTTTAACTGAAGATGTTAGATTTGATGACCCCATAAATGAAGTTGTTGCTGCTCGATTTAATGTAACTACGGGCGCAACAACTTATTTTGCTATTCGCGCCTATGGACAAGTCTCATCAGGAAAGTATGCTATTTCAACAGCTAACTTAAATGATTCGGGCTTTCAGCGGTTCCGCCGCGTAAGAATTGGAGGCCCCGAAGTATCAGATGTGATTTCAGTAAAAGATTCTAATGGAAATCAATATTATCAAGTGGATTATTTATCTCAAGAAGTAGTTTATTTGGAAACAACAAACCAAAATGCTGCGGCAGATGGTGTTAGAAACATATTAAAGCCCTATGTTGCGGCAAGAAGATTTATTTTAGATCAAGATGATACTGGAACTTATCTTCAATTTGGATTTGGTTCCGAAGATGATGATACTACAGGAATTGTAGAGCCTTCTCGTGTTGCTATTCAAATGCACGGAAAAAGATATATTTCAAGCCGTTCCTTCGATCCTTCACAATTATTAAAAACAAATAAGCTCGGCCTTTCTCCGAATGGAACCACTTTAAATATTGTTTATCGTTTTAACGACGCTATTACAAACAGCGTCCCAGTTAATTCTTTAAATACAGTTATTGGTAGAATTGTAGAATTTACCAATACAGATTCATTAAATAATAGCATGAAGCAAGATGTTGCTTCTTCATTAGAAGTTAGTAATCCAGAGCCAATAAGCGCAGGTACAACCGGCGTAACTAATGAAGAACTTAAAATAAGATCTAAAAATTATTATGCTACTCAGAATAGAGCAGTTACTAAACAAGATTATGAAACAATTTGTTATAAAATGCCAGCTAAGTTTGGAACAATAAAGCGAATTAATATGGTAAATGACCCAAGCGCAACAAATAGGCGACTTTCTTTATATGTCATCTCAGAAAACGCAAATGGAAAATTGGTAACAACTAATAGCACCATTAAATCTAATCTAAAATTTTGGATGCAAGATTATAAGATGCTTAATGATGTAATTGATATTTTAGATACTAAGATAATTAATTTTGGAATTGACTTTGAAATCTCTGTGACTCGAACGAGTGATCCTACAGATGTTATTAATCGAGTAAAATCTCGAATCTTAAATGACTACGATTTACAATTTTATATTGGAGAGCCAATTTATGTCTCTCAATTATTTAGTGTTATTAATAAAGTTGAAGGCGTAGCTGATGTTATAAAGGTTAAAGTTTTTAATAAATCTGGTGGTATTTACTCTGCGTCGTCAGTCCCTTTTAAACAATTGGTTTCTAGAGATGGAACCTTTTATAAGGCGCCCGGCAATGCTATTTTTGAATTAAAGTACCCGAACTCAGACATCAGAGGAGTCGCAAGATAATGGCTATAAAAAGATATTTTGCTACAAAAGACAATACCATTACCAATGCTTACCAATTTAACCTAGTAACCAGAGGAACTGGTTCATCTATGGGCCAAGCTGACATATTAGAAGTTTTTTCTATTTATGGTCAAGAGTCCACATCATCTTCTGAGCTATGTAGATTTATGCTTGAGTTTGATACAACGGCAATCGCTGCCGATAGAGCTTCAAATTCTATACCAGTTTCGGGAGAATGTAAGTTTTACTTACAAATATATAATGCGAGACACTCCCAGAGTCTTCCAAGAGATTATAATCTTAATATTTATGCTGTTTCTAGTCCATGGCAAGAGGGAAATGGTATAGACATGGTAAACTATACTGATTTAACTTATGATCAAGTAGGATCTAACTGGATTAGACGATCTGGTTCTACTTCTTGGTCAGCGGAGGGTGGAGATTTCCACGCAGACCCAGCATTTACAGCAGAGTTTCCTATTGGAACCGAAGACATGAAAGTGGATGTTACTACTTTAGTTGAACAATGGCTGGCTGGTACAAAAGACAATTATGGATTTCATATTAAATTACCACCTAGCCTTGAAGACTCACAAATCTCTTACTATACTAAGAAGTTTTTTGGAAGAGACTCAGAGTTTTGGTTTAAGCGACCCACTCTAGAGGTAAGATGGGACTCATCTATTAAAGATAATAGAGGTAACTTTTATACTTCTTCATCACTTGCTCCAGCGAATGATAATTTAAACACCTTATATTTATATAACTTTGTGCGTGGCAACTTAACTAATATTCCCGGAGTAGAACAGGGAGAATTATTTCTAGATCTTTATGCTTCTACTGGTAGCACAACAACAGCAGAAACTCTATGTTTAAGTACACCAGTCACTGGCGGATGGGTATCTACTGGGATTTATTCAGCCTCCGTATGTATAGAAACCACTTCCTCTTTACTTTATGATGTATGGTATACTGGATCTGTAGGATCTTATACGCAGTATCATACTGGATCTGTTTCAACCGATCAATTAGTGGCCCAAGATTATTCGCTTACAAATACTTATATTTTAAGCGTAACTAACCAACAGACCCTATATTATCCAACCCAGAACGCTCGATTTAGACTTTTTGCCAGAACTAAGGGCTGGTCTCCAAATATTTACACTGTAGCTCAATCTACAGTTCCTACACTTGTTTTTGAAAGTGCTTCATATCAAATTACTCGTACCGTAGATGATCAAGTTGTGGTCCCCTATGGAACAGGTAGCCAATATTCAACAATGCTTTCTTACGATGTATCGGGAAATTATTTTGACTTTGATATGTCAATGCTTGAAGCTGGGTATAGTTATGGAATCCATTTCTCGCTTTATGATTCGGCAATTGGATCGTATGTAGAACAACCTTCAGAATTTAAATTCAAGGTAAATAAATATGACTATTAAGGGTTTATTTGATAAAAATAAAATCGCAGCAGTTAGTTCCTATAATTCAGAAAGTATAAACATAGAATCTCCTGAATTTTTAGATACTAAGATAGAAGATAATGCAACTTTTGTACCTTTACTGGATTTTTCAGACCCTAATAATTTTATAAAATTTGGATCAGCAGAGTTATATTATTCTAGTTCAATAAATCGAATTTATCAAGAGTATCCCTACGATGGCTCAGGTAAAGAAAAATTATCATTCCAACTTTCTTCATCCTATTTAGACCGATGGCTTTTTGAAAAGAAATATCCCATGTCAACTGGGTATATTACCTTTAACGCAAGTGGCTATGGAACTAGTGTTTTAACTGAAGGTTGGGGACGACCCTCATCTACTTCAGATTATGAATATATTTCTGCCTTTGGTGGTCTCCACACAGCTTCAGCAGGTATGGCTACCGGCCAGCTTTATAAAAACTTTGATAAATCTGTTATTTATAATGCTTCAACCGACCAAACACAAAATTTTCTTATCAACCCCATGTCAGGTACAACTATAGAGTGGTGGTTAAACAAAGATCAATTCATTGTTGGATCAACTGAAAAAGAAACTATTGTAGATATTTGGAATAATGAACTCTCTTCATCCGCTGACTATGGTCGTTTAACCATTTATCTTACTGGTTCAGGCCCCGCCGATGGTGGTACCAACCCTATTCGTTTAAATTTTATGAGTGGAACCACAGGTTTTGTAAATCAAAGTCTCGCATCATCATCATTTACAACTTCTTCGCTAGCAGACGGCAACTGGCATCATTATGCTTTGTCTATCTTATCACAATCTGCTGGTGTAAGGCTTTATTTTTATGTTGATGGAGTCTTAAATAATGAACAAAGAGTGGGTCCATATGGAGTAAGTGCTTTCACTGGCCGAACAAATGCCTATGTCGGAGCACTCCAATCATCTCCCTCGGGAACAACCGGAGACCAAAACGATTTAAAATATGCTGGTAAGCTGATTGCTGATATGGATGAATTTAGGTTTTGGAAAAGCCGAAGGACTTCAAGAGAAATTAATTTACATTGGTACCGACCAGTAGACGGTGGAGCAAATACCGAACTTAATAATACAGCGTTAGGCTGCTATTATAAATTCAATGAAGGTATAACCACAACTGCTTCAATCGATAGCAAGGTTTTAGACTATTCAGGACGCTTAACTAACGGCGCATGGACAGGTTATACAGCCGCTGGTAGAAATACTGGGTCTTGTTTCACATCAGCCTCTGTTTCAGTTGAGCGCGGCGATCCAATTATTTATCGAACCAATCCTTTGGTAAGTTCTCTATACAGCGAAATGCAAACCAGTGGTAGTAAATACGATCTTCGAAATACAACCTATCTTTATAAGAGAGTTCCGTCATTTTTGAGATCTAATGATGAGATGACCAATAAAGATATTAAGTTTTTATATCAAATTATTTCTTCTTATTTTGATACTCTTTATGCTCAAATTAAAATTTTACCTCAACTTACACAGAAAAATTATCTATCTTCATCGTTAAAACCCCTACCATTCGCCAATCGGCTCTTGGAAAGCAGAGGCTTTATTACAAACGAATTATTTGTAGATTCGGATGTTATTGAATATTACGACAATAATGATTTAAATAACATAAAGTTTGAGGACAATGTAGATAATATTAAAAATCTAATCTACCACAATATTTATAATAATCTCGATGGCATTTATAAATCTAAAGGAACCGAACAGTCACTCCGAAACCTGTTGCGTTGTTTCGGCATTGATGATGAATTAGTAAAGCTGAGCGTCTATACGGACGGCGGCACTCATTATTTTAATGACAATTTCAAAGATTCGAGTATTACAAAGACTTATATCAATAATAATGCTATCAATTATTTTAGTGGATCTTCATTCCAAAGTTCCTCTGTCATTGCTAGATCATTTATAACTGGCTCTGGGGCTCCAAAATTAGAACGATTTAATGCTCTTACATTAGAGATTGATACTGTCATCCCCTACAAAGTGAGATCAATTGATCAAGGATATTTTGGCACTCCATTTGTTTCAGCTTCTATCGGTGGATTTCACCAAGCAAACGACAATGATTATGATTGGGCTGAAAATGAAGTCGCCAACCTACAAATGTATCTCATTAGAGATGAAATTAACTCAAATAGAGCAAAGTTTTTACTTACTAACCAAGATGGGACTATCAACCTTAGTTCAAGCTACTACGATGACATTTATGACAATAATCGATGGGTTTTAGCCGCTAGAGTCAAACCTGTTAACTATGGTGTGGCTGGTTCTGCTTTAACCTCATCAAATCCTACTTATGAACTATCTTTTTATGGTGTTAACAATGCGTTTGGAAGTGTAAGGCATTCATTTAATGCCACAGCCAGTTTGAATTATGCCTCGGGCTCTTCATTCCTTTCAAATGCCAAAAGAATTTATGTTGGCGCTCATCGACAAAACTTTTCTGGTTCTGTTCTTGCGGCAACTGATCTTAAGTTTGGTGCTTGTAAATATTGGTTTGATTATATTAGCGACGCAGATGTTAAAGCTCATGCTCAAGATGTAACAAATTTTGGAGTAGACAACCCCACAAGAAATGCTACTCTCTGGACATTAAATTTAACCGGAACAGCTATACCTCGTTCTGATTTATTGGCTTTAAATTGGGACTTTGACCAAGTAACTGGCTCTAACGCTTCCACAAGATTTGAAGTGGCTGACTTATCGTCTGGTTCCACCAACACCATTTATGGTTGGATTGATGGCATCATACGCAGAAACCACGAAGGAACAGGAATTAGCTATGGTGCTACTCAAACCTCCTTCGTAAAACAAGAGTTAGTATATACCAGCAAGAAAGAACTACCAGAATTTTCTTTTACCTCAGATAATATTTTTATACAAGATGAAAAGCAAGTTTATTTCATAACCGATGATGATGTAAGCGACAACTTTTATTCTCTTGAAAAGAGCATGTATCAAATTGTATCAGAAGAAATGTTGGATCTTTTTTCATCAGCAGTAGAATTTAATACTTTAATTGGACAATCTGTAGAACGCTATCGCGGACGCTATAGGCATTTGGAAAAGATGAGAGAAACCTTTTTCCGAACTGTACAATCAGATTTAGACTTTGATCGATTCACAAATTATTATAAATGGATTGATGACGCTATTACTGACATGGTAACCCAGCTTTTCCCTGCATCTGTCCGACATTCAGAGAGAATAGCCAATACTATAGAAAGCCATATCCTTGAAAGAAATAAATATCAAAACAAATTTCCTTTGACGACTAGACTTAGCTCTACAGAGGGTAACGCACTAGGGATAGGCGAACTTCAATATAATTGGAAGTTTGGCCATGCGCCCATTCCAGCGACAAGCAGCGCTAATTGTCTATGGCAAGATCAACGAAAAGAACGGTCTAACGCCGAAGATAGACAATCAATCCTTGATATAGCAACAAATTACAATAATGCCAAAGGACCAATTTTATATTCTATGTCCGGCGCTGCTAGATCGTATTCTGGATCAGCGTATGCCATTAATACATTGGCGAAGCCCTACAAGCTCAATCTTGGTCTCGATGCCCCTGTTCATGGCGGAATTAACTACAACGAGAGCAAAGATAGAGAATTTGTCTATAACGCCACCTATATCCATGGACCAGTTAGTTTAGAATATCCAAAAGGAATTCCGCAAAATGTAATGGTCGTCGGTGTCGGAGACGGTCAAGGGGTCGAACCATTTGTAAATTGTAGTGATGAACTCGCTCCAAATCAAAAAAGAAAATGGAATTTTGATGCTGTCATGGGCCGCTTTGCTACTGGATTTAAACCAGAAGCCCGAGCAGGACTCGATTACGAATACAAAGTTAAAGGCTCCATCTATTGGCCAACCAATGTAATGTCCGGTAATGTAAAGAGCGGATATCAGAAAAAAGTTGTTGAGACCTTTAAATCTGGTACCATCATTACAAACATTCACGCAGACACCTTTTCGCCTACTAATGAAATTGGACTACAATCTCCTTTCACTAATGCTTGGGTCGGAGGTCATCAATCAAGACATGTTGATTTAAATAAATATTCTTCTTTAAACACGACGCCCAATAATCTTGATGCTTGGGACACACGCCCCGAAGCTTGGAGACTTCTTTTCAGAGAATGTGGTAATGCCTCCGTCGCTTCAGGATCTCTTTCTGGCTCAGCCGATGGCGCAATGGGTTTTGTTGGTCCTGATTATGGTGGTCCTTATCCTGATTATAACAGAAAATATGCTGTTAGATATCGTGAAGAACGAGTTAAACGACCCGTAAATTTAAAAAATATTCAAACTACAACCGCATCGGTAGTCCAAGGAAACTTTACTAATAACTATGAGGTTATAAGTACCTTTGGAACTTATGGAAATAGTCCAATCTTAAAAGAAGCTACTGGCTCTTTGCTTCCTCACCCAATAGCGGAAAATCTACCTGCCACCACCAACTATCAAACCTTGATGGCCCAAACAACCGGCGCTTATGGAAATGTATTTGGAAACTTTGCTTCACCTTTTGGAACTGGAAGCGCTGAGAATAATCGTCAGTATGTTAAAAAAAGAACATCAGGTGTTGCTGGTCAATACGCCTCGGGAACAGTGTTCTCAGTTGCTCCTTATGATGTAGTAACTGTTGATGATCAATTAAAATTAAAAACTGCCTCTGGCGGTACCTATAACATCTATATAAGTGGTGGAGTCGAAACAGGACCAGTATTGGTTCGAACCGGATCTAGCAACGAAGGATTCTGGGATGATATAGTATCTGCTGTTGACAGCGGAGATTATACAAATACTACCTATGTTTCAGGCGGCGGTGTTATTTCTGATGCTTTACTTATTAAAGCTGGATTCGGAGCAGCACTTCGTAATGATTTGGAAGTAGACAATCCTTTAAATTTATTTAGCCCATCGAATACCGATGGCTACGCTTGGTCAGGGTGGATTCTACGCCCAAGCAATCAAGCTGCCCAACAGCGAACAATTTTTGCGATTGAAAACATTGCTGATGGTCGTTCAAAAATGACATCCTACATCAACAGTGGCGGAGATTTCCTAGCTGTACAAGTAGGAACAGAAAATGGTGCCGGTTCTTATTTAGGGTCTTCCATATGGACTTATTGGGGACCAAACAAAGAAGGCTTTGAAAATGTTCATGACGATCAATGGACGCATGTTGGAATAGTATTAAATTCTTCCTCTGTGCCTACAGATACCAGTCTTACAATGTATATTAACGGAGTATCTGCTTCAATAGCCACTCCGTCATTCACTGGGGTAGCTAGATTTTATTCTGGTTCATCCATGACTATGTACGCAGGACAAAATGGTTTTGCTGGTGGTAGCCCTCCCCAAAGACAACAATGGACCGGCTCTTTTAGCGAGTGGTCTTTTATGACTGGTGGTGCTCCCAACTCTGCCACGATGAAAAGCCTTTATAACTTTGGTTATCAATGGGAGTCGGGAATGTCTGCCCAATCTGTTCCGGGGCTCGGTGCCCATTGGATGATGGGTGGAACAGGCTCCGTAGGGACCGATGCCACTATTTCTACTAGAACCACAATTTATGATCAAACTGGCAACGGGTTTAATATCACAGGCGGCGTTGATCCCGGCAACACTCCGTTGACTTTTGTAACACAACGAACAACCGCTCTTTCTGGTACGGTTGAAAACCTCCGAACTCCAACAACAGCTTCGTTTACGCTGACTGCTTCATCAAAAACTTCTCTAATTAATGGAGCGTTGTTGACTGTTGGAACAACCATGATTCTTAATGGAACTAGTTCTGATTCTGGTTGGTATGATTTAGGGTCTTTAACAAATGGTGTCTCACCTATAGCTGAGATTAAAGCTCAATCCAACATTATAGAAATACAAAGAGACGATTTAACCGGCTCTGACTCAATTATAAGAACTAGGTTCTCTGCTCCCGGTGGTCCTGAGATAAACACAAGAGGGTACTTAGACATTGGATCACAAGAATTCTCAGCTTATAATGCGATGCCTTATAGAAATTTAACTGTTCTAAGCTCAGGAAGTGGCGAACATGGCACTATTAGAGTTGACAGCCAACTTGGAAAGAGGGATGGATTACAAACCATGCTCCGGAGACATATGGGGAAATTTGGTATTGACTCACAGTTTGCTGCGAGCTACAACACATCAGCGCCTTCTGCTTCTTACACTAAGATTCCAAGAAATACAATGGTCGTTGTCCGAACCGGCTCACTAATTATTAAAGCGAACTATGATAACGAATATGTTACAAGAGCCATACCAGCACAAGATTATGGATATGCGTGGGTAACTTCATCGCTAGGTCAAGAATTATCTCCTCGCATTGCGGGAGAACAACTTGTATTTGGTTATTGGCCGGTTGATGGCACTTTAAGCGCCTCTGCCAATGTTCCATGGAGAAGTAATGGCTTTGATACTGCCTTAAACTATCCCACCAGTTCAGCAATAACAGGAATTAAATTATGAGCTTATTTATAGATTTTGTAGGTTTAAATACATTAGCGCAAGATGCAGTATCTGGTTCAATCGGCGGAGAGAATATTATTGGGTATCCATCCGGAAGCCCATCTTCGTCCTACGCAAATCCGCATTGGAGAATAGATAATCGTCCTGAGTGGTTTAACGGATTAATGCTCCATCGGAATGGTCCCGGAGGCAATTCATCGTTTAAGCAAGTTAGGGTTCATCAAAATCCTCTAACTCGCTATCAAAATAATAATAACATTTTTACCATAGTTGAAGAGCCATCTGAGATAATCAATCCTTATTTGGCAACAAGCCAACCTTTTGTGAATTATATTAGTTCGAGGTATGGAAATATTTTATCTTACAAAGAACCACCAGTAACTGATAAATATAGACCTTTAAACTGGATTTTTGGTATTGACAATCTTAGTTCTCGCATTGAGAATCCAACTGACTTAGCTGTTCCGACAATCGAACGGGTAATGGTTAATAATACATATGCCAATGAACTTGGCTATTTTGTCAATACTTCTCTTAACAATTATCTTGGCTTGCTCGAACCATCAGATCCAATGTATGATAAGGTCACTAGCTTTTATTTAAGCGGTGGTATCGATGCTGCGGATAGCCCTGTATCTAACTTTGAATATTTAAAGTATGGAGAAAAAGTATTTCCTCGTGAAATTAACACCTACAGTGCTGAGGTTAGGTCGAGAACAACTTATGTAAATAATTATTGGAGAGACAGCAGAATCCAACGCACCCAAGGCAATGTAAGCAATGGGTTTGGAAGTACAGTAAGCCAAAGCATGTGGGCTCTTGATGCTGGTGAAAGTTGGGCAACCAAAGCGTATGTTCATACAGGCTATATATCTTCTACTTATATGTCGGGCGCAGGTGTACTTCAAAATCAATACAATATGTTTGGTATGCTTCCTAGTGGTTCCATGTCAGCTAATGTTAAATTAAGACCAGCCCCTATCTATACAAGATTACATACTTTAAGTTCTTCATTATCAGTCATGTCATTGAGTGGCCTATGGATTGATGAAACCTTTGAGGGTACCTCACCTGTTGTGCCACAAGGCGTGGGTGCTTTATTCCAAGGAACAGCCTTGTGGGAAGCAGGTTCTCAAGCCGGAAAGAATCCTTTTGATACTAGCTATGATGTTTGGGCAGAAAATGTCCGTCTCAAAGGTCAAGATTTTTCTATTATACCGGAATACCGAGTTCATAATTTTATAGATAGATTTAATACATTGGGAAACAATATAGACATTTATGATGTTTTTGAGATGACTGGCGGTGCCGCAAATGCCCAAAATTCATCAGAGGAAAATTTTTATAAAACCTATAGCACTTCTGATTTTATGAAGTATTTTGGAAAGATTAAAAAAGACCATGAAGGTTTTGTTGATCCTTCAACGATTAAGCTAAGTTTTACCGCAATTAAAAAATTCTTGGCTTATGATTCATTTTATCCATCACAAAGAACCGTAGATTTGGCAGATCAGTTCTATGCTTCTTTTAATGATCATATTTCAAGTTCTCAAGCTCCTTGGGCTGGTGCGCCCTCGGCAAATCCCGGCCTCCAGACAGCAGCAGCGGCAATGAATTTATATGCTCCACTTTTTGCTCCCGGCATTTTATATAATAGTATCAAATCTGGTGTAGCAGTAGATTATCCCCTCATAACCGGAAGCTTAATTGGTCCTTATAGAACATATGGAACTCATGCCTTGAGGGATAAAGCCCAAGCTGCACTCCTTATTACAAACCCAGAGTATGAGATATTAAATGACAATTTTGATATTAGAATACCTTTCGAGGCCATTATCAGCCCACAAGCTCATTTGGTGGGATTAGAGCTAGTCAGCAACGAACCAAATCCATCCGGTAATACTGATTATACATGCTTTTGGGCAGGCGGGGGAGATAATCTTTATAGCGAAATGGCATCTAACTTTTTTGCTGAAGTAGCTGATTTTTATTTACAAGATGCCGGTTTTACTCAAATACAATCTCTCGAGCAACAAGATCCCCTGTTTGGACAATTAGAAGCAGGAAAAGATTACCGTATGAGAGTTAAGATGTACCGTACTATGGATGGTCCAAATTTATCATTTGATAAAGGAGATGGCCTCTACCTGCCTCCACAAGATATGATTAACATGGCAACAGCTTATACAAGCTCTGATCCAAATATTGAACCCCCTTGGAAAGTAACAGACGGTCCTAGAGAAACTATGACCATGTATTCTAGACCGTCAGCTTTTGGACCACCATGTTTCGGAGGAAACTTTGCAGTAGGGATCCCAACGGCGCCCTATGAGTCAGCAGGTGCTCTTAACGGCTATAATTTTCCATTTACACCTCCTTATTATCATGGAGAATCATGGGCAGATTTCAAATTTACTCCTTCAGAAAGCCGAAAACATTCTGTCTCAGAAATTATTAATGGCGCAACTATCGATTATTGGAGAGTAGATCAATACGCATGGGAAAGCATCTGGAAAATCCCATCCTATCCACACGGACCTCAAGCCTCAGACATTGCTAACGGCTATGTTAATATTCAAAATAATGCTATGCAATTGAGCGCTAGCGTTAATTTAGTAGGAACGACCAACAAAGCAACATCGTTTTCGTTTTCACAGGGAGGTCTGTTGCCCTTCGTTATAAATTCCGCAGATGATCCCGGTGACACTAGATGGGTTATTCAACCTAGATTTGAATCACCAATTTTAAATTTTAACAACGCTTCATTGACAACAGCCTCAGCTAATTTGTTCACTGCTCAAACACCTCGTGGTATGTGGCATCAATACGGAGAAGTACCACAAGGAGATACAGGGATTTTTTTAGAAGTTGCCGAAGTTCCTGAGTCGTGGATAAATAATAGGCTGGATGATAATGCCTCAAACAATCGATCTTTAGCTAATGCTGTTGGTATGAGTAGAACACCTCAAAGACTGGGTGAAATAGCCAATAGCAAGCTTATATCCGAAGCGGTGGTGGCTGTACCATTCATCGAGATACAGGGCGAAAAAAGGTTCTTTGAATTTACGAGAGAATCAATAAATCTAGCTATGAATAAAATTATTAGTATAGCACAAGATAGCCCTTTGCCAACAATTGGCTCGGCTCGCGTCGCAGCAGGAGTCTCCAATGATGTCGGATTTTCTATCCTTGATATGGTAAGAAAAATTGGTACTTATAATTTCCCACCTAATTTTGATTTTATTAGAGATCAAACAATGAAACCCTTTGCTATGTATATTTTTGAATTTTCGCATGTTTTAAATAAGCAAGATTTAGCGGACATCTGGCAGGGATTGCCTCCATCAATCGCAAGCGAAATGGTAGAATCTCAAGCTTCAATCAGTCACCCTCTTTTAGCAAAAGAACTCTTAGGCGGTGGCCATCCGGGTGATGAAACAAGAACAGGAGGGTTTCTGCCAAGTAAAATTAAATGGATGGTTTTTAAAGTTAAGAGAAGAGCAAAGAAAAATTACTCTAGTAAAATTGCTTCAGGTGATGCTTCAGAGGTTGTTAGTTCCACAAGACAACATGAGACATATAACTGGCCATATGATTATTTCTCTTTAGTAGAATTAGGCAAACTAGATGTAGAATTTACATATTCTAACATCACGGTTGCTGGTAATACAACGATCAATGATCCGATAGGCTATGAAAGAGTAGGACAGGAAACACGAGAACTCTCCGAACCAACCCAATACAGCTCGGGCCTTGATAATATCTACCAAGAAAATAAAAAAGACATGGTAGGCATAATGAAAGCCAAACAAGCACTAGGAACGGGCCAAGTACTGTATGAAGAAACAGCCGCCCAAGTAAACGCTTTCTATCAAGCAACGCAAAATGTTATTGATCTAAATGAGGTCACCATTACAGTCATACCTCCACCTAATTTACCCAAGTACCCATAATAAGGAGAGAATAAGTGTCATTTTTTAATAAAAAAGAAGAAGTAATTTCAATCGAGCTAACTCCCTATGGTAGGCACCTCCTTTCGTTAGGAAAGCTTCAACCTTCTTATTATGCTTTTTATGATGATGATATTTTATATAATCCTGAATCTGCTGGTGGACTAACCTCAAGTGCTGAGATAAAAGATCGAATTTTAACAGACACTTCTTACTTAAAGCCTACATACATTTACGAAAGCCTAGACAAAATTATAACTGAATCAGAAACTTATTTAGATTCCGATCATATTCGCTATCCTTCTTCTAATAATAAGATTTATTATTTACAGAAACCAATGGGAACAATGGCTTATTCAGCGATAACAAACCCAGCTTTTCAAGCTACATTTATTCAAAACGAAATAAGCTCAAGTAGTAAATTTTATAATAGCAACGCAGCCAACCCACAAGGCGGCGTTGGTCAAACTCCTCAAATAGATGTAAATTTTTCTTATACTTTGAGTATAATGTCGCGTAATGATGAGGCTTCTAAGTCAAATGTAGTTTATGTAAAACCAGAATTTAAATCCAAGGTTTTTCAAGACCAGACCTATCTTAATGTGGAATTTGAAAAGATGATTGTACAATTATTGGAAAATAATTCATTTGATTATACCAATAACTTTGATGTTGAGGTATTTAAAATTGATGACAACAATGTGAATAAAATGCAACAATTAAAATTTTTACCACGAGGATCTAACATCAAAAATAATCTTTTAGTGGATGAAGAAACAGTGAACAATGTTATGGTTGACAAAAACTATGTAGAATATTATTTTAATCTCTTAGTGGATGATGAGATAGCAGTAGCAGATATCTGCGAAGGCGTAACTCAATTAAAATCTGAAAATGTTTTTGTTGACCTTGATGTCGAGTGTCCTGATTTAGTTGGGCGAGATATTAATATTTATTCCTCTCGGATCACACCAGACGACATCGAGGATTGTGACTAATGTTATTAAAAGAAATAGGAGCCGAGAACTTACCTAATGCTTACTTTAGATCTTTGGAGATTAATGATAACGGCCCAAACACTTTAGTTCGTATAACAATAATTTTAAAAGACATCCGCAAAGATAGAATCTTTCAATGGATTGACGATCCTATTTTATATAACTATCTTAGTTTAACATTGGTACAATCATCTAATGTGGCTTTTTCTGATAGTATTACAGATGGTACTTATACTTTAAATAAAAGCGACTATTCCTCATCCCCGATCTTCTCAGAAGAAGCAGTACGATCACAAATAAAAAGTGTTAAAATTAACGGAGATGTCGAAAGCTTTTTTTCTCACATTGATTCCGACGGTAATGATGTTTATGAAATACCCTATACTTTTGATATGCTCATTCCAAATGATGATTTACAAAACATTACTTACTTTGCGGCGGTTACAGTAGACTTTGGAGATTTAGTTCAAAAATTCCCAATCGATGCGACAAAAAGTGATTACATCTTTTATCAAGGCCCTATCTCTTCCGAAGTTGTGTTCAGCAATTCACGAGTAACAAAAAAGAGTTTCGTCTTTTTACTTCCAGATGGAACTTACTGGAACGGCCCCGTTCATGTACACAACGACCAATTCATGGCTGGAGCTTTTCACAGTACAATGCCTCATCCAGTTTTAGAACAAAAAGAAATTGTTAATTATAAATTAAAAGATAGACGAGAAAAGAGCGTTAAAGAAAAAAAAGTTACCTACAATGATAATCGTAATGATTATTTTGGAATTCCCTCTGATACTTTTGATCAATTTGGGAACTTAAAGATTGTATTTCCTGTGGACATGTATAATGTTTATCGCAAGACCACTAAATATGGAAATTTAATTTTCAACTTAAGTCCTTCGCTATTCGCTAAATCTATTGAAAATTTTGAAGTTAAATATGTAAAAATCCTTAGATCTTATGCTAAAAGATATGAATATAAAGACGCTTTTTTAACTAGTGGAAAAGATTTTACTGTAAGTGGAGACTCCACGGAAGTCTCACTAATAAAATCCGGCAAGTTGATTATAGATAAAGCAAACCAAGAAACTTCTATTGTTAAAACATTCGGGAATAAAAGTAATAATTTACAGACTTTTAACGCTGACTTACAAAAAGTTGACCTGTTATCCGATAGATTTAAATTTTATTCTTATACTGATTATGAATTTAAAGATATAAAGTATGGGAAATATGCTTATCAAATTGAACTCCACTTTATTGATAGAACAAAAGATTTTTTAGCTTCTTTATTGGAGGCTTATAGATTAGATATTGTTATACTTCAAAGATATTATAACCGCTCTATAAAAAAGGGAGTGTTTAGTACTTTAACTAATACATTTAGTGATAAATTCATACTAATAGAAACTGGAACAGAAAATGAAATAGCATGGAACAAGCCCATTGCTAATTATTTAGATCTACTAAATTATTTAAATATTATAACACCAGATCAACGAGTGGTAATGAGCCATGACCTTTTTAATTCTATTAATCCAAAATCTGGATCACCCGGTGGAATATTATCCTTTATCGAAAATTACCAAAACCAAGCAGGAATCTTCCAACGAAGATTTGATTTAAATAAAAAAATGGGAGCATTTCAGGCAGCTTCCTCAAGAAAAGAAACTTTTGTGGCAAACTGGCCACAGACAATCAAAATAAGTTATTTATACCATAAAGTTTTTACATCAAATAATTTAAATATTGGTTATAATATAATTGATTTTAATGAAAAACAAAAAAATCTTGTACAGCTAAGCAGAAAGAAATTTGGTGAAAGAATAGATTTTGAAAAAGTGAGGTTTTTCCGTTCAGACCCAGCCTTAGAACAAGCTGATAAACAAATTTTTACTAATGAAGAATATTCAGCCCTAATGGACACCAATACTTATGTTAGCTCTTATATGAGCCCTATTGGTTTAAGAAACAAAGCAATGATGATTGACCTTTCGCGTACTGATTTGGTTGATGACACCAATCTAAACCAAGCCCTTAACCAAATTGAATCAGTTAGCGCTATTTTAAATCCAGTCAATACCAATATTATAAATCCACAATTATTACAAGTGGTCAGCACTTCTCTCGTCAATGATACCATAAATTATGCTTACCCTCCTGTCGCTAACTATTTGGGCAGCGGCTCTTTAATAGAAGGGGTTGATTTTCAATTTACCTTAGAAGAACTAGAGACAAATCAAATACCATATGTTAATAATAAATTATTATTTCCTATGGTGACTCCACCAAGACAACAAACATTTATTAATAGTTTTGATTTAACTAAGAAAGACAACAATATTTATAACCTCCTTAGAAACAAAAACGACAATACTCTTTCTAATATTAGAAAAATGCCTAATCACATTAAGGCCATTATTAGTTCACGGTCAAATACTATCCGCGCAACTGTACTTAACTCACCAGTTGATTTGTTCGCGAGTGATGAAACAGCCAATAAAATGATGATACAATACTTTGCGATTCAGATAATAGAATTTTTTGATGGATATGAGTTTGGTCTTGATGGCGAGCCACTTATGAATAAGCCCGTGTGGAAAATGTTAGATAAAAATGCTTTTGATACGCTTAAAAATAAGAAAGTCCTTTGTAGAATGCGAAGATATTCCGATGAAATAATTGGGATTAAATTGCCTGATTATTTAGAATTACAAGTTTTTAATAAGATATTCGTTTTAAATGTGGAAGATCCCGAAGAACCTTTAATAGAAAACGCAGAGAATAATTTATTGATTGGCTTTAATGAAAACCGAGATACCCCGCTTGATTATACAACAAGCAATGTTGTAACACAATCACGGAAAATCAAAGGAACTTTTAATGACCCAGCCATCCAGTCGGCCCCCGAAGATACAACGCCCACCCAAACTCGACAAGGCAGAAGGACACGCGGAAGAAATCAAAGAAATAATACAACGAGGCGATACTAATGGGAAAAGTAAATTATAAAATTTATGCGGTGGATACAGACTATAGTGACTTTTTTCAAGCAGCTATTAATTTAAGACAGCAAAAAAAGCAAGTTTCTCCTGTTAATACCACTTTTGTAGATGCCGATAATGTATTACAAAAAATTAATATTGATTTTCCAAGCGGAAGAGAGAGTAATACAACTCCTTCCTATGGTGGTCTTTTGGAGACTATTGAAGTAAAGGCCATACCCGGTGCCTTCGTTACTAAACATCAATTTTTAAATTATTTTGCTTCACGAATTTCTGGAAGTTTTTCTAATCATTATTTAGAAATGAATATACCACAAAAGGTTGCGTCCAATAATAGTTCTGATTTTTCATACTCTTTAAAATCTAGCTACAATTATTATGTGCGTAACTACGAAGAACAAATTATTAATAAGTCAGAGAGAACATTACCTAATTATTATGTTCAAGATAGTATTCACGAAAATAATAAAGCATTCATTCGTCCCAATATTGAGGAAACATTTAAGTTAATAGGAAATAAGATTTCTATTAATTATCCTGCTCGGAACAATGAAGAATTGGAAAATATTATTATTTCCGACTCTAAATTTATCCAATCAAAGGCTGAAGAATATCCTATGTATATTGAGGGATCTTTTTATAATGAAGTAAGAGATAATGCCTTTGAATTTCTAAATGAATCTGGACTTATCGATAATTTAATACAAGACTTTAGAAGCGAATCTAATACAACTCAACGAAGTTTTGATATTAATTTTTCTACTGGTGTTTCCAAAGTGGAGACCTTTCCTAATTATAAGGTTTTTTCTTTATTGGGCTGGTTAGAAAACCAAAATTATCAACAGAATGATGGAGATTCCTTGGCGATTAGCCCAAAAGGATACTCAAGTTTTTATTCTTTTAGAATGAAAAAAATGATAATGATTGGTATTATTAAAAACATTGTCAAAAAATATTTAAGAAGTTATGAAGAAGTTTTATCTAATGCTCCCTGTTATAGTCAAGTTTTGTTCTACAAGGTTGATAAATATGTAGGAAATATTATTGGGAACCCCGCACAAACTTTGTGGATTTCATCTCCCGAAGATATGATTTCATTTGTAGACACTCAGATTAAACATCAGCAAATCTATTCTTATGATATTAAGGCTATAACCGTAGTTGTGGGAAATACATATTCTTTTGGCAATATTCGTTTAAGCGACAGCGATAAAGAATTTACAGCGCAAATAGATGTCAACAATAGACCTTCGGTTCAAATAGTAGAAATTCCTTACATCATTGATAGAACATCAGTACTACAGAATCCCCCAATGATTCCCCAAGTTAAGTTCACAACCAAGAAAGACGGAGATCCTTCTTTACAAATAACATTGAACAGAACGATTGGGTCTAGTGACAGCATTTTTCTTCCCATTGAAACGATTGATACAACACAGCGAAATTTGATGGAGCTTACTAAAAATAATTTCTCTTTAGAAAACAAAGTATTTTTTGAATCTGGAGAGTACCCAGAGTACTTTGAAATTTATCGAGTATTCGAGAAGCCTAAATCATACGCCGATTTTACCAACAATAAACTTAAAGATGCGAAAATGTATCTTCAAAAGACTCGACAGAATCCTTCTAAAATAACGGTCAACGATTTCGTAGTTCCTAATCATAAATATTATTATATGTTCCGTTCAGTAAATGCTCATGAACTTAAATCCAATCCAACCATAGTTTATGAAGTTGAGCTTATACGGGACTCTGATGACTCAAAAGTAACTGTGAAGCCCTTTATATTTGAAGACCCTCCCGCTTTTCAAAATACAATTGATTTTACTTCACTTTTTCAAGTGGAACCCGTATTCGAACAGACATTTTTTGATAATGACCAGCCCGGACTATTTAATAAGACCTCGGCTGATGCTACATTAGCAAATGTTAAATTAGGCATAGCTGACGAGAGTATCTGGGGACGCACATTTAAGATTAGAATGACTTCAAAAACAACAGGTAAGATGATTGATTTTAATGTCAAGTTTGATTTATTATTAAGTAAAACAGACAAATAGTGAATACTTTCACATAGAATACTATTTATAAGAGAAATTAGAGAGAGGTAAATTAATGGGTTTTTTAGATAATAGCGGTGATATTATTTTAGATGTAGTGCTAACAGACCTCGGAAGAAAGATGTTAGCTAAAGGCGATGGGTCTTTTAATGTTACTAAATTTGCCGTTGGTGATGATGAGATTAATTATCAATTATATAATACGAATCACCCAAGCGGAAGTTCATATTACGATCTTGAAATTCTGCAAACACCCATTTTAGAAGCGTTTACAGATAATGCTGGCTCTTTAAAAAGCAAGCTTTTAACTATGGAAAATCAAGATTTATTGTTTTTGCCTTCTTTAGTTCTTAACCAAGCAACCGGAATTACCAAAATGGATGTTTCTGGTGCTTTTTTCGTATGCGTTGACCGAAATACTGAGGACAATTCAGCCCAAGGGTTAACAACTTCCGTTGGCTTTAATGCCGATGGGCTTTTACGAACAGGATTTATACTTGGGGAATCATTAGGTTCCGGTGCTGAGACTAGCAATTATGTTAGAGTAGATCAAGGATTAAATACCACTCAGGTATCCCCACGACAAAATCTGTCTCCATCTCTTGTTGAGACTGATTACATGTTACAAATTGATAATAGACTCGGAAGTATTATTTCGAAAGACGGAGTTACAAAAGCCGTTCCAGATTATGTTGATGATGATAACATTGCTTATTATAGCCTTTCGCTTGGAACAGATCAAGTATTTGTAAAACAAAATACTTCTACTGAAGTATCTGTTGATCAAGCCATAAACGGTCCCCGTGGAACAATTCTTGAATTTTCAATCGGCGCATCATTAGAATTAAATACAAGCACCTATTTGTTTACTCAATTGGGGTCAACGACGACATTGGAAAATGCTGGTGGCACTGGTACTACAACCAAGTTCATTGATTCTATTATTAAATGTACAGGCATGACAACGGGATACACACTTGATATTCCTCTTCGGTTCATCAAAATATAGGATTAAACAATGGCCAATATCTTTAAACAAATTAAACCAGACGACAGAGTTTCTACTCGGACTTTATTACATGAAGCAATCCCGCTAACAGGAACTATTGTTCAAGGAACTTATGGTACTTTCCCTAATGAGGAAAATATTAAGAATTATGGACATGGTATGTTTCAATCAGTTTATGATTATCCCTATCTTAGTTCTTCTGCTAACCACATTTTTGATCTTAGTGTTGGCTATGCTAACCAAAGCCCCTTATCTTCTACTGTTTTAAGTACCCACATACAGCAATCAAAGAAAGTAAATATGTATAATGAAATGGCCCAAGTTGCCGTTGGTTATAATATTACTGGTGGTATCCTTCAATTTGACGAGGACGGAGATATCCTTGCTGGTGGCAATAAAATCCAGTCAGGCTATTTTATAAACCTTACTAGACTTTTGATGAAAGACGAAATTAAAAAAGGAAGCTTTGCTTTAACTCTTGGTCTAGAGGCTGCTTATGCTACATCTAATGAGACCAAAGCAATTATAAAAGACTTCGGTGGCGTGAATGATTATCGAGTCAATTCTCCTTTGGGAGAATACGGGCTTCTTTATGCGACAGCCTCAGTTGATGATAACGCCCTCATTGATGAAACCACAGACCAATTCAACTCCACATACAAAGCGTCCGTATGTGGGCTTATTTATTATCAAGCAGGAATTGTTGTATTGAGCGGATCGCTCTTCAACGATTTAGCTGTAGGTGGGCTTCTTAAAAACAGTGCCGGTTCATGTGTTATGTCTACAGCAGCAGGTGCCGCAGCAGCGAGAACAATTAGCGAAGCATTGACGGGATCAAGCATTAGTAGTTCAGCAGATAACTTGAGACATCGATTTGATAATCTACAATTTAATAATACTGTTGAATTAAACTCAACCATTTATTTTTGTCGAATGAATCACAACGAATTTAATTATTCAGGAAACCCAACTTACTTATCAAGCTCTCAGATAAGAGTTAAGCAAGTTTCAACAGATCAACCAGTTTCTTATGTTACTACGGTTGGCCTTTATTCGGAAAACAACGAGCTTCTTGCTGTTGGTAAATTAAGTGAACCATTAAAGAAAACACCGGCAAATGAATTCACAATCCGAACGAGACTCGACTATTAAGATGTTATGTCATTTTATAAATTCACCGATGATGATTTATTTACAAACACTATAAAAGCATATCCAGAATATTCTTTTTATGTCAAAGATGATGTTGTTTTAGTTAACAACGAACCAATCCAATCAGGAGCCTTTTTATCTAATATTTATGGCGTTCCAGATGGTTATGTATCGTTGTATGAATATAACATTGATCGCCCAACTGGGCAGCGCATTTATCCCTTTATGTATAAAGATGGATTAATGAATACATTTAAAAATTATTCAACAGCATCTTATAGAGAAGCACAAATGGGTGCTGTTATAACCTCCTCCTATAACATGTCCTCCAGTATAACTCGGTATTATTATGCTGCCGTGTCTAGTGGTTCAACCAGACGAAAGTTATATACTTTACAAAACACTTTAAATTATTATAAGTATATCTCGCCTTATTATGCGTATTCTTCTTCGTTCTCGAACAAAAACTCGCTCAATACAAACTTCATTTCTATACCGTCGATTCTCTATGGCTCTACGATTAAAAAAGGATCAGTGTCACTAAAATTTTATATTTCTGGCACTATGTTGGCAGAGTTACAAGACACTAGATATAACGGAGATTTAATTCAAGTCTCGGGCACCACCGGTTATGCCTCAGCCAATGATGGAAAAGTCGCAGGTTCTATCTTATATAAAGAGGGCTTTATTATTTTAACAGGCTCGTGGGACCTAGCCAAGGGCGCCTACGATTTCTTAGGCAGCGGCTCATCAAATTATGTAACTTCTTCATGGATTCATTTTGGTGCTGGAGCAAACGATGGAATTAGCCGAGATGCTGATTTTGGATCTGCTAGCTTCTCTATTGATTATCAAGGAACTCAGACTATTCAAACGATGACAATGCTAGCTCACGCAGACCCAGCGCAGTTAAACTATTCTAATAACCCAACTTTTTTAAAGTATGACCAGTCAAGTTATCGTGGCGCAATGACTGGAAATTATCAGTTCGCTGAGAGATCAACTGTCTTGAGCAATAATGTAGATTCTTCTTTTACGGATGTTGTGCCACAGTTTGAACAGATTACTTACATTTCTAAAGTAGGAATTTACGACGATAATAGAAACTTAATTGGAGTTGCGAAATTAGCAACACCAGTAAAAAAGACTATAAAAAATAATTATACTTTTAAACTAAAGTTGGATATATAAGTTATGGGGGTGTAGCTCAGTTGGGAGAGCACTTGCCTTGCACGCAAGGGGTCAGGGGTTCGAGTCCCCTCATCTCCACCATTTTTAAAATTTGCGGGTGTAACTCAGTGGTAGAGTCTCTGGTTGCCAATCAGATTGTCGCTGGTTCGAATCCAGTCACCCGCTCTTTTAAAATAAAAACTTGACAAACTTAGTATAACATGTTATATTATTATTATGAATAATAATATAATCCTAGGTATTGATATTAGTACCTCTCGCATTGGCATCGCAGCAGTGACCCCAGACGAAAAACTAATATACTGTGACACAATCACATACAAGAATAAAGAACTTTCTCTTGAAGACAAAGCGGTATTGTTCGAGAACACATTAAAAAAGATTTTAAAGATAGAAAAGCTCAACCCAATTGCCGTATACATTGAGGAGCCATTCACAGCCTTTGGCGGAGGCAAGACCTCTGCTAATACAATGGCCAAACTCCAAAGGTTTAACGGAATGTGTTGTCTCGCGACAAGAAAGATCTTTGGTGAAGACTCCACTCTCCTACCAGTACGAACCTGTCGTTCTCTCAATGAGATTAAGATCCCCCGAGGATCAAATACAAAGCAGTTAATTATTGATTGGGTCTCAGCCAAATATCCAAAAGACTTTACATATGAGCTAACTCGCTTTGGTAATCCCAAGCCCGGCACAAATGATAAGGCCGATGCGGTTGTTGTTGCATTAGCAGGAGCAAAAAAGTTTAAGGAAACCACTTGACAAATAAAAGCACTGTGTTATATTATTAATAGAGGTGCTTAATGAGTGAGAAAAGAAAGATTATAAATGATATTCTTGGATCAAGTTATAAATCAAAAGATGAACATCTTTATTCTTGTCCTTTTTGTAATCATCATAAGAAGAAACTTTCTATTAATTTCTCAAAGAATTATTGGAAATGTTGGGTTTGTGACGCTCGTGGTAAAAACATCTACCGCATTGTTCGTCGATTTGGAACTTATGATCAACGACAAAAATATCTTCTTCTTGATGGACGGCTTGATCTCACAGAGTTTGATAACTTTTTTGCTGAGATTAACGATGAAGAGATTAAACAAACAATCTCATTACCAGATGAATTTGTTTCTCTTTGCAACAAGCGCCTCCCATCGTCTTCAAGGAAGGCTTTAAAATATTTAAATTCTCGGGGCATAACCCAGAAAGACATAAGAAATTGGAAAATTGGATACAGTACAGGAGGTAAATATGGGGGCCGGATTATTATTCCCAGTTATAATTGGGAAGGTGATGCTAATTATTTTATTGCTCGTTCTTTTCTGGGCGATTGGAGACGATACTTGAACCCACCAGTAGGCAGAGATATTGTGTTTAATGAACTTTATGTTGATTGGGATGAGGAAGTTGTGTTAGTTGAGGGCGTTTTTGACGCTATTATCGCAGGTTCCAACGCAATACCCATTTTAGGGTCTACTTTGCGTGAAAACTCTCGCTTATTTCAACAGATTGTGTTAAACGATACTCCAGTCTACTTAGCACTTGACAAAGATGTTGAAAGCAAAAGGAATTGGATAATCAAGTCCTTTTTGAGGTATGACATCGAGTTGTATATAATTGACACATCTGATTACGATGATGTTGGCTCTATGACTCGTGAGCAGTTTCTTGAAAAGAAAGAGAAAGCAATCTTGGCAGACTTAGATGAAATAATGATTTTTGACAAATTAAGAGCAATTTAATGGAAGTAGGAGATTTGGTTACAATTAACAATGATTTTAGAAATCCTAAGTTAACATACTATTTAACAGCCCAGCATTCATTTGATGATATAGGAATTATAACATGTGTTATGGTTTATTCCTGTACGGTTTACTGGATTAATAAAGAGGTTTCAACATCGATTGCTAAACCAATTTTAATGAAAATTTCTTGACAAATTATAACCAATCGGTTATATTATAAACACTCAACAAAAGGAGACTAGAATGAGTATTTTACTTTATAGCATGTTGTTTGCATGCTCAGGCGACAAAGCCGACGACACAGCAGTTGCTGATGAACCAGCAACCGAACCAGCGACAGAGCCTGCGACAGAGCCAGCAGTAGAACCAGTTGATTCTGGAGACACAGGCGAAGATACAGGTGCTGAAGATACAGCACAAGACTCAGGAGGTGAATAATGAGTATTTTACTATCAATCCTAATCGCATGTGGCGGAGACGCTACTGAGACAACTGAAGTTGCGGAAACAACCACGACGGAAACAACCATAGTTGTTGAAACAACAACAACTGATAATGGTGGAACCGAAGAGGTTACAACTGAAACAACTGGTACTACTGAAACCGAAGGTGTAACAACCGTAAATGAAGGTACAACAGAAGTCACCAATGGCGATAACGAAACTACAATAGTTAACGAGTAGTTTATAGGGTTAGCGGCTCCCTTCAAAAGCCGCTCTTTTTTTATGGAGAACAAATGAAAGAAATCAGTGACGGAAATTTTATATCAGCAATCAATAACCAAGACTTATGTGTTGTTGACTTTTATGCGAATTGGTGTATGCCATGTAAGATAATGGATAAGGAAGTAAGCCATATCGATGAGACTAACGCAGATATAGGCGTTTATAAATTTAATGTTGATAAAGGCGTAGGAGTTTGGAGTAAAGTAAAAGAAGAATTTTCAGTTCGTTCTATACCTTTTCTAGTTTTTTATCGTAATGGAAAGCCTATACACTCGGCAGTTGGATATAAAAATGCAGCCCAAATTCAAGAAATACTTGACAACCTTTCCTAAACAGGATACATTATAGATAACAAAGGAGAACTTATGCTAGCTTGCCATATTAGTGACACACATATACGAAACTTAAAATACCACTGGGAATACAGGCAATCTTTTGCCGATCTATACAACAAATTGCGAGACCAAAAACCAGATGTCATTATCCATACGGGAGACATCGCACACACAAAAACTCAACTCTCTCCGGAGTATTTTGAGCTAACAGCAGAGTTCTTGTCTACATTGGCAGACATTGCTCCTGTAATTATAATCGCAGGTAACCACGATGGAAACCTCAAGAACCCAGATCGCCAAGATGCGATCACACCTATCGTAACTGCTCTTCAACATCCGAACTTAACATTTCTTAAGAATTCCGGTGAGTACCAGTTTAACAATGAAATCACATTCAATGTCCTCTCTGTCTTTGACCGAGAGAATTGGGTTCAACCCACAGATTTATCAAAAATCAACATTGCTCTTTACCATGGTTCCATCTCAGGATGTGAGACAGGACAAGGCTTTAAAATAAGAGATGGTGATGATACATCCGAAATCTTTAAGGATTTTGATTATGCCTTCCTTGGCGACATTCATAAACCACAGGTTATGGATAGAGAAGGTCGTGTCAGATATGCTGGTTCGACTTGCCAACAGAATTATGGCGAAGACCCACGAAAAGGTTATCTTCTTTGGAACATTCAAAGCAAAGATGAATTCTCCGTAAGGCACGAGGTTCTTGTTAATCCAAGGCCATTTCTTACAATCAACCTAACAGAAGATGGAGAACTACCAGAGACACACATTCCTCCGAATGCTCGGCTTCGTGTTGTATCACGATATAACATTCCGCTTACAAAGCTAAGACAAGCAGTTGATGCCGCAGAAACTAAGTGGCGACCATTCAGTGTTACTTTTGTAAACAAAGGCGCAGGTTCTAACAGCCAGAACCAAGGCATGCTTGCCGATGGTCGCTTTGAAAATCTTAGAGACATTCAGGTTCAAGAAGAGATGATTGAAGAATTCCTTGCCGATAAAGAGTTGGGTGAAGGAGTATTAGAGAAAGTCCTTGAGCACAATAAAAACTATAATAGAATCGCAGAGGAACAAGAAGATGTCTCTCGTAATGTTATATGGTCCATTAAAGAAATGCAATGGGATAATCTTTTTAACTACGGAGAGAAGAATAAGATTTCTTTTGAAAACCTCAACGGAATCGTCGGGATCTTCGGAAAGAATTATTCAGGCAAGTCCTCTATTGTGGATTCCGCTCTCTATTCTATCTTCAACGATACATCCAAAGGTGAGCGAAAAAATGTCCATGTTATCAATCAAAATAAAGACCAAGCCCGAGGCCGTATTGACATCCAAGTTGGTGACAACCTCTATAGAATTACCCGCGATTTGGCAAAGATTACCTCTAGTTCGAACAAAGTATCAGCCAAAGTGGAACTTGACTTTGCTGTCTTTGATGGCACCGAATGGCAACCATTGAATGGAACAACACGCAATGAAACTGATGCTAATATTAGAAGACACTTCGGGACCATTGAAGATTTTCTTTTGACCTCGATGGCTTCTCAGATGGACTCTCTGTCTTTTGTTAAAGAGGGCTCGACCAAACGAAAAGAGATTCTCGCAAAGTTCCTTGACCTTGATTTGTTTGACGCTAAATTTAAATTAGCAAAAAAAGATACAACGGAAACAAAATCTGTTATCAAGCATCTTCGCTCAATGAATTGGGATCTTGAGATTCAGAAGAAACAAGACATTCTTGATGATATCGAGATTGATATTATAGCAAATAATACAAGATGTAAACAAATTGATTCTGATCTTACGCTCACAAGCGCAGAACTTAAAGCACTAGAAGAGGCAATTAACGCAATCCCTGCTGAAATTATTGATATTAATAAAGTTAACGCATCGATTGCTAGAAAGCAAGATCAAATAGCATCACTGACCTCTAAAAACTTCGCTTTGATGGCTAAAACTTATGATAATAAGCAAACTTTATCACAAGTAACTACCTTCGTTGATACATTCGACCTTGAAGTACTGAACCAAGAAAAACAAAGGCATAATGACCTTGTTTGTGAAAAATCTTCAAATTCTTCGGACATTCGTGGACTATCTACCACAATTTTAAACGAGGAGAAGAAAATGAAACTCCTCGATGGCATACCCTGCGGGGATTCTTTCCCAACCTGTAAATTTATTGCTGATGCCGTAAAAGCTCAAGAAGGAATATCAGATTTGAAAGAGAGAATGGCAAACTTAAAAATGGTTAGCGAAAACATCGAAGCCAAAATTTCAACTCTCAACATTGATGAGGTTGAAGAGAAAATCGCTTCTTATTATTCAATCGTATCTCGCAAAGAGAATTTACAAACAGAAATTGAACGAGACGAATTACAAGTCGAGAACAATAAAAAACAAATTAAAATTATAAATAATGATCTTGAAACCCTTTTCTCAACTCAAAGTCTCTATGAAGAAAATAAAGAAGCCATTGAAAATAAAGAGTCATATCTCACTCAGCGAGATCATTATGTCCAAAAGAAGCAACATCTTCAAAAAGAGAATGAACAATGTAAAGTTTCTCTTCAAGAGTTTTATATTGAGAAAGGCTCAACGCAACAAGCCATTGATGGTTATACTGAGCGAAAAGCAGAGCTTGAGGACAAAGAAAAAGAATTCATTGCTCAAGATTTGTTTCTAGAATGTATGCATTCAAACGGCATTGCCTACAATGTCATTCGTCAAATGCTTCCGGTCCTTAACGAAGAGATTGCCAAAATCTTAACCAACATCGTTGATTTTGAAGTATTCTTTGTTGACAACGGAAAATCATTAGACATCATGCTTAAGCATCCCAAATACGATGGAAGACCATTATCAATGGGCTCTGGCGCCGAAAAGACATTATCAGCAATGGCAATACGATTAGCTCTGATTTCAATAACAAATTTACCAAAATCAGAATTATTCATCTTAGACGAACCAGCAACAGCTTTAGATCAAGAGCATATGGATGGTTTTATTAAAATGTTAGAAATGATCAAATGTCAATTCAAGACTGTCTTATTAATCTCGCATCTAGATTCTCTTAAAGATTGTGTTGAACAAACTATTGATATACAAAAGAAAGATGGCTATGCTTTTGTAAATATTTAAATACGGCTTTACTTCTTATAAATGACTATTTAGTGTAAAATAAGGGTATGCTTACAATGAAAATAACAAAAGAAGAACTTTCTAACATTATCAGAGAAGAAACAGCAGCTTGTCTTGCAGAATATGAAAAAGAGAAAGGTGCTGACGGCAAAGCTTGTTGGGACGGCTATAAGCATGCTGGAACCGAAGATGGAAAAGATAAATGCGTCAAGATGGAAGAAGCAGAAACCATAGATGAAGAAACCGACAAAGATCGTATGGCTTGTAATAAACCTCGTTATATAAAAAAGGGTGAACCGGGCCACGGTAAGAAGCAAAAGGTTGTAAAAGCTTGCGATAAGGGCAAAGAAAATATTGTTCGTTTTGGTGATGCTAACATGAGAAACAATAGTGATAAACCTAAAAATAAAACAAACTTTAGAAAAAGACATAATTGTAAAGACAAAAAAGATAAAACAAAAGCTGGCTATTGGTCATGTAAGGATTGGTAAAATGAAATTAACAAAAGAAGCTTTAAAGCAAATAATCAAAGAAGAACTTGAAGGAGTTCTTGAAGCGTATATGGGACCAATGGGACCACGAGGAAGAGGCGGCTATAAGCCATCGGGTCAACAAGCACGAATGGCCCCTGATCTAGCCTTCAAATTATTATCTTTCGGATGGAATGAGCTTGAGGAAGATCAAAGGCAAGAAATAGAAGCCTTGGCGAAAAGGCAAGCCGACATTGGCAAAACTAAACTTCGTGATGCTGTCGCGAAGGCGAAGAAGCCAGAAGTGGAAGAAGGTATGCTGGGGAAATTTAGAGATGCTATCATGGGACCTGAAACTGAAAAAGATAAGAAGGACGCAAAAGTCCGTCAACAAAAGATGCAAACTAGAAAAACGCAAACCCCGTCTTCAAGCATGAAGCTCCGTGGTCCATTTGAAGAGGACAAAAAATAATGGATAAAGAACAAATAAAAGAACTTGGTGAAAAAGCTAAAGAAGAACTCAACGAACTCAAGGAAGATGTCAAAGAACGACTTGAGAGCGATGGAGTTTCTCTAGCAAAAGAAAAAGTCAAAGAGGTTGCTAAAAAAGTATCAACTAAAAATTCTTTGTTAGACAAAATGCTTGGGAAAATTATCTCTCGTAAATTGCTTGTATTTGTTACAGCAACTGTACTTCTCGCACAATACGGCCTTGATCCAGACACTTGGGGAATGATTGCTATTGTTTATATCGGCGGACAATCTGTCGTCGATACAATGAAGATGTGGCGACATGGAAGATAATGAACCTACTCAAGCTTCGTAAGTACTGGCAACTTACTTGCTCTTTTGCCAAAGCGCATTGGAGAGGGTTAGTTGTGGGTGCTGCGATGTTGCTGTGCTATTTCTACGGAAAGAAAGTAGAAAAGAAAATGAAGTTAGATAGAGCCATGGCCTTGGCTCAATGGGATAAAGACAAAAAAGAAATTGAAAGATCTTATGAGTCTGAAATGGCCAAGAAAGCCAAAGCCAAAGAAAAATATGATGCCGCCATGCTAAAGGCCGAAGAAGCTAGAAAAAATGCAACCGATGAATTTGACAGAGTAAAGGCAGCAGAATTAAAGAAAATGATTAAGAAAGCCAAGTCCGACCCTGATGAGATTGATCGAATTCTTGAGGACAGCTTAGGGATAAAGAAAGTATGATTTTATTATTATGGGCATCTCTTGCTTGGGGCGAAGCACAATTCACCCAACTAGAAGAAGGTGATGTTGCTCCGTTTGCTGGTCGCTTATTGAACGATGAAGCAATTTCAAAGCTTTTAGTAGATCAACAATTAGCTGGCGATGAATGCCAAATTGCGGTGGACTATGAGCTAGACATTGCTATGGCTCAATGGAGCTATCGAATGTCAATTCAAGAGCTAACCCTTGAAGGAAAGATCGAAAGATCAGAAGCTCTTGTTGAGTCTCAAAAAGAACAAATAGTATATCTCCAACAACAAGTTAAACCAGCGAAGCCATTTATTTGGATCACAACGGGATTTATCGTTGGAACATTATCTTCGTTAGGAATTTACCATTCTGTTAAGGATTAGCCATGAGAGTAAAAATAAAAAGAAATATTAAAGAAGGCCCCAAAGAACTGACTCCGTTTAAGCTTTCTAATACACAAGACAAGATAGCCAAACAGATAGAAGAGTTCTATGCGAAAAAGAAAAGATACAGCGGCATTGAAGAGATAGGCGAATGGAAAGGCTATGAACTTCGCAAGATAGTTGGTAAATTTGATAATACACACAGATGGTTCTTATACGATGATGGAGAGCCAAAACTTTTTGTTAAGTTCTCCGGCTATGGCGATCCACAATCGTCAGAGTATGGATTACAAATAAATAACATCCGCAAGACCAAAGGTGCTGAAGGTGAATTCAAAGCTAGTGATTTCTATAAGTTCCTCATGGAACAAGAAGATATAAACCCAAATGGTATCTTATACAGCGATAGCCAACAAACTCCCGGCGGTAAAGAAATTTGGGATAGACTGAGAGCAGACTCTCTGAGAGCAGACTCTAAAATTGATTTTAAAGACCTCGGCAATGTTTATCGAGCGAAATTTAAGGCAGAAGAATCATGAGAATAAAAATAATAAGATCATCTAGCAAACTTGCATGCCCAAAGGCAACACAAGATTTAGAATTAAATACAAAAAATAGAGATGCTTCTATTGAAGCAGAGCACATACAATACGGACCTCTAAACTTGACTGACGAAGGCTATTGGGAAAGAGCAGCAGATCATTGGAACACCGATGTAAAGACAGCCAAACAATCATTGTGCGGCAATTGCGTTGCATTTGATATTAGCCCTCGTATGGAAGAGTGCATGCCCGGTGAAGTATCTGACGGAGATGGAAAACTTGGTTATTGTTGGATGCATCATTTCAAATGCCATAGTGCTCGCACATGTTACACTTGGGCCGATGGTGGTCCGATAAAAGAAGATAAAATATCAAATGATTGGCAGAAAAAATCGGAGGACTAATGTCGAAAGATCCAAATTATGTTGTAAAAATAGAACAAGCGATAGCTGAAAAATACGGTGAAGAAACAATCCAAAATCCTAAAAAAACTTGGACCGATGAGAAAGAAAAACAATATATATCTCAGCTTAAGGATTTTTATTCTCCATCTGGTAGCGATGAAGAATTTGAGAAGAAAGAAATAAATGGTGTTTTAATACCAAAAAAACTACTTAATAGTGATTCTAATCGCTCATGTCCTGTTTGTTCTGTTTATACTACTAAATCACAAGACGATCTTTATTTTACTAAGTTTAGTTGTTGTTTTAAGTGTTATGTACAATGGGTAGAAGGCCGAGAAGAAAGATGGAAAACCGGCTGGAGACCAAGCAAATGAAACTTACAACAAAAATTCTTAAGCAAATGATTGCTGAAGAGATGAACAATGCGGCACCTATTAAAGAAGGTTATAAAGAAGCCTTGGGTGAATTTCAAAATTTAGTACAAGAGTACAGCCTTAGTCGCGAAGACATTCTTGGAATAGCTGATATGCTTTTCCCTATAGACGAACAGCAATTGTCCGAGGGTATGGAAAATATTACTCCTGAGAATTTAGAACTTGTTCTGGATGCCGTAGTAAAAATGGCTGGTATTTTTGGACCAGCAATTATGGCTACTGTAACAGGGTCAGCAGTTTATAAACAAATCATGGGACGGAAAGCTGAAATTGATCAAGAAGCCGGATTAGATGAAACGAAGGTTAAAGAGGAATTATAATATGAGTTCAACAACATTAGAAATTATACAAGGTCTTGCTCAAGCAGCCTCAAGAGCATACGATGGCGCTCATGTCGCTGATTACAACGACGATGGCCGTGAAAGATCTGCCGGTCTCAAAAGAGAAGAAGGAAACCCAATTATTGATAGTCGTGTTATTGATGGTTTCAAAGTTCGCTTTTCTGGTCCAACGATGATCTTAACCTATCAGTCTGAGATCAAACTGAAAGAAGTTTATGCTGGTGGGTTTGAAAACGACATCGACAGACAACTAAACGAAATCAAAAAGTTTTTACAAAAAGAATATAAAGTTATAACAGGCAACCCAATCACATTGACTAAAGATGGAGAAAGCAATATTCTTGTTCAATCTTCATCTCGTGTACACTCTTGGGTTCAAGCGACCCAAGTTTATAAAATTGGTAAAATTGATGCTGAAGGAATTCTTCAGCCATCTGAGCCAACAGTTCGTGAGGTCACAAAGAAGTTTTTAAAACAAGCAAAAGCTAAACGACCGAGCAACGATACAAGGAAATAATGGGATTTGAGTTATCAAAGAAGGAAATTGTAAAGGAAATTGTAAAATCTGGTAAAGATCCGGTTTACTTTATAAACAACTATTGTCGTATTTCCCATCCCCTTAGAGGACTGATACCTTTCAAAACCTTCCCCTACCAAGATGATTTGGTACAAGATTTTAATGATTTCCGTTTTTCGGTTATTCTCAAAGCCCGACAGCTAGGCATCTCAACGATTACTGCCGCCTACATTGTCTGGCTTATTTTATTTCACCGTGATAAGAATGTCATGGTATTGGCAACGAAATTTGCCACGGCTGCCAACTTGGTAAAGAAAGTAAAAGCAATGATGAAGAATCTACCAGACTGGATTCGCATCACAGATATCTCAATTGATAACAGAACTTCGTTTGAGTTAACCAATGGCTCACAGATTAAAGCCTCGTCAACCTCTGGTGATGCTGGTCGTTCGGAAGCCCTCTCCCTCCTCGTAATTGACGAGGCTGCTTTTGTTGATGGCCTTGATGAACTCTGGACTGCTCTCTATCCTACTCTATCAACTGGTGGTCGTTGTATAGCCCTTTCAACGCCTAACGGTGTCGGTAACTGGTTTCACAAGACCTTTGTTGATGCTGAGGACAATCAAAACGATTTCAAATCTGTCGTACTCCCATGGGAGGTACACCCAGAGCGAGATCAAGAATGGTTTAGAAATGAAACCAAAAACATGTCGCGTCGTCAGATAGCACAAGAGCTTGAATGTAACTTCAACTCATCTGGTGAAAATGTTCTTAATTCCGAAGATATGGAATGGGTCCACACTTGTGTGAGCGATCCTGTCTATCGGGTAGGCTTTGATAGAAATTTCTGGATTTGGGAGAAGTATCAAGATGATTCTAAATATTTGCTGGTGGCTGATGTGGCTCGTGGTGATGGAGCAGATTATTCGGTTTTTCATATCATCAAGCTTGGGACAATGGAAATAGTTGCGGAGTATCAAGGTAAGCCATCTCTTGACTTATATTCCGACATTCTCTTTGATGCTGGTAATGAATACGGCAAATGCCTTTTAGTTGTCGAGAACAATGGAATTGGCATTTCGGTTTTAGAAAAGCTAATCTTAAAAAATTACTCTAATCTCTACTATTCAATTAAAGGATCGCACGAATTCATCGAGCAACATAAGGCGGATTATGTATCCAATTCAGTTCCCGGCTTTACTAACTCTTCAAAAACTAGGCCACTAATTATAGCGAAAATGGAAGAGTACATAAGAAACAAACTAATTACTGTTAGATCTTCACGACTTTTTCATGAATTCAAGACTTTTATTTGGCATAATGGGAGACCACAAGCAATGCGATCATACCACGATGATCTGGTTATGGCGTTATCAATCGCATGCTGGGTTCGAGATACAGCGATAGAAGTAGACCAACGAGATGTAGCCTATAAGAAAGCAATGATGGGCGGCATGATGATGTCTAAAACTCAAATGCAAACCACCATTAAGGGCCAATCGGCTCATAAAGAAGATTTTTATAATAAGCATAAAGATTCTATACAACAGACTAAAGACTTTGTATGGATTTTTAAAGGATAGAAGATGGCACCACGAAAAAAAACAAGAAATGGTAAAAACCCAAACAACGAAAATAATGAATTATTCAAAGCGCTGACTAGATTATTTTCAGGACCTATTGTAACTCGACGGACTCAAACGGGTCGTGATTTACGACGACGACATTTAGATGTCTACGCCAGTCAGTTCCGTACACCTTCTGGACAACAATTTAAAAAAATTGATCAGTATAGTCCACTAACTCAACTCGGAGCCAATATGGTTGCTAATCGCAACCGATCCGAAAGATATATAGATTTTGACGAGATGGAGTATACACCAGAGATTGCTTCGTCATTAGACATCTATGCGGATGAAATGACAACACACTCAGCCTTACAGCCCATGCTTAATGTTAAGTGTACTAACGAAGAAATTAACTATCTTCTTCAAAACCTTTATCACAAAGTTCTTAATATAGATTACAACCTTTTTGGATGGTGTCGTACCATGTGTAAATACGGAGACCTATTTCTTTATTTAGACATTGATGATAAAATGGGAATCCAAAATGTAATTGGCTTACCTCCTCAAGAGATCGAAAGATTAGAAGGCGAAGATCCTGCTAATCCTAATTATGTTCAATACCAATGGAATTCCGGTGGACTTACCCTTGAAAACTGGCAAGTTGCTCATTTTCGTATTTTAGGTAATGACAAATTTGTGCCTTATGGAACTTCTGTATTAGAACCAGCTAGAAGGATTTGGAGACAATTGATTTTACTTGAAGATGCGATGATGGCATATCGAATTGTTCGATCTCCTGAGCGTCGTGTTTTTAAAATCGATGTTGGTAACATCGCACCTGAAGATGTAGAACAATACATGCAGAAGGTTATGACTCAGATGAAGAGACACCAAGTTGTTGATCCATCAACTGGTCGTGTAGACCTTCGCTACAATCCTCTTTCAATTGAAGAAGATTATTTTATTCCTGTCCGAGGCGGCAGTACCTCAGAAATCTCTAATTTACCCGGAGGACAATTTACTGCTCAGATAGAAGATGTTAAATATTTACGAGACAAACTCTTTTCAGCTTTAAAGGTACCTCAATCATATCTATCGATGGGAGAAGGAGCAACTGAAGATAAAACAACCTTAGCTCAAAAAGATATTCGATTTGCTAGAACAATTCAAAGACTACAGAGAGTGGCTATTTCTGAATTAGAAAAAATTGGAATTATTCACTTATATACTTTAGGATTTAGAGGCGATGATCTTCTTAGCTTTAAACTATCTCTTAACAACCCATCAAAGATAGCTGAACTTCAAGAGCTAGAACACTGGAAACAGAAGTTTGAAGTTGCCGCTGCTGCTACTGAAGGATACTTTTCAAAGCGCTGGGTCGCAGAAAATATGTTTGGAATGTCCGCAGACGAATTTGTTCGTAATCAACGAGAGATTTTCCATGATAAGAAATTTTCTGTTGCTCTTGAAAATGTAGGACAACCAGATGAAGAAGCCGGAGGCGGCGGTGGTGGCCTTGGAGATCTTGGCGACCTTGGTGGAGATGACCTTGGTGGTGATGAAGATTTAGGTGATCTTGACTTAGGTGCTGGTGACGAAGGTGAAACAGAAGATGCTGGTGGTGACGAGGAAACAACCCTTTTAGCCACACCTCCCGCCAACAGAGATGATGGCAAGCGAGGACCTTATAAAAGACACAAATCTTCATATGATAAAGGAAGATTAACAAAGAATTATAAGAATGTCGCTACTTCGGGTGAAGTCCGTGGATCAACCAAAAGAACCACCTTTCCGGGTAAGATGGGAGATAGCGGTCTTGACTCTTTAACTAAAGGAATGTTTGAAGAAATAATAGTGCATGAGGATTTAGAAGAGAAAAAACTATTTAAAACAAACAATGAGATTAAAAGTTTACTAGAAAGCTTAATTATTAGGGATGACGAAGATGAAACATAATAAGAAAAGAAATACCGCTTTTCTTTACGAGTGCTTAGTTAAAGAATTAACAAAGGCAATTGTTAGAAATCAAGATGAAAGAAAACAAAAAATAGTAGAGATACTAAAGAATTATTTTTCATCAGGAACAGTCCTTAAAGAGGAATTAAAAATTTATAGTTCTCTTCTTGAGGGAACAGGTCACACAGATAATTCTCAATCTCTTAGGGTAATCTACGAGATCAAGAAAGATTATGAAAATTTAGATCGCAAGAAAGTCTTCAATGTACAGACTACCTTGATTAAACAAATAAACGAAACATTCACTCCAAAAATCTTTTCTAATTTTGTGCCCAATTATAAAAACATAGCTACTGCTGGGCTATTTTTTAATCAATCAAGGCTCCCTGCCAAAAAGCGACTTTTAATTGAAAAGCGTGTAATAGAGTTTCGTATTGAAAAATTAAATGAATCCAAAATGCAACACATAGACAATCTTACTTATAAGACTTTTGTCAACAAATTTAACGAAACCTATTCCGAATCGTTGAGACCGGAACAAAGAGATTTATTAACTAATTTTATTGTGTCTTTCTCGGACAATGGCTTAGGTTTAAAATCTCATATGAATGAAGAGATAGGAAGATTGAAAAAATCTTTATTAAATCTTGAAAATAATACATATGTCGATAATGCTCAAAAAGTTGTCGATAAACTCAATAATTTTAGCAAAAGGCGCATAGACGAACAAATGCTTAGGGATCTCTTTTACATCCAAGATTTAGTCTATGAGGTAAAGAAAAATGGCAATTAATGTTAAATTAGCAGGTAGTTCCCAACTGCCTCCTCCCGATACTTCAATCAGTGTCTCAATTAATCCTTCTTCGCCTAAAATTGGAGTTGCCTTAAACAACCCAAAAATAAATGAAGTTAAATTTAATTTAAATATTCGTGAAGCAAATAATGGTGATTTAATGATTTTTGATCATCCTGAAATTGATATTGTGGTTATGGTAGAGCAAAAAAAGGTTATGACATTTGCTAAAGATTTAGCAACAGATACAGTTTATGGAACTTCTAGTCGTCTTATGGAAAGACTTCGACGAAAAGGAATACTTCAATTTGACACCATACAGGGTGGGAATATCTATGGTTCTCTAGAGGGAATCATGTTAGAAATGAAAAACACTGAAAAGAAAGATAATTTAATTCCACTAGTTCTCAACCAGATTTCAGAATGGATTGAAGAAGAACGACCGGCATGGGTTAGCATGGAAGATTATGAACAAATGTATGATGATTATTTAACCCATCCTGATGCTGAAGATTCAACAGCACTTGGCAAGGTCCCCGAAAAAGCAGAGAAAGGCTCAATCCGCCCTTACATTTTCGGCGCCTATCCATACGGGGGCTATTACTAGAGATGAATATAAGCTTTTTAGAATTTGACGCAGGCTGGCTTTGGTTTATCCTCGCCGCATACGGCCTCACACAAATTCTTGTTTATGGATCAGTCTTTGATAAAATCCGTCCTGCTAAGGATGCTTATCGTGGCTGGGGTAAAGTTTGGCATTGTCCTATGTGTATGGGTTTTTGGGTTGGTGCCCTTTTATTCACCTTAAACGGCTTTACCGAACTATTTACATTTGATTATACATTCGCAAACTTTTTAATTTGCGGGTGGATGGCATCAGGAACATCGTATTTTTTGAGTATGCTTGTGAACGATGACGGAATAAAGATTAACACTAAGGAGCAATCATGACTAAGAAATGGATGTTACAACCAGTTCGTCGCTGTTGCAGCGGGTCCTAACTCGGGCGGGTAGCGCCCGTTTGAATTTTATGAGAGACTAACAATGAAACTTACAAAAGAAAGACTTAAACAAATTATTAAAGAAGAAATAAGCAAGGTTACTGAAGTATATGGTAATTATATTCCCGGTGAGACAGCACCCGGAAATACTGATATGGGTTACGGCAAGGCTCCGCAAGACGATCTTGAGCCGAATGCTCCACGAGAAATTACTGTTGATGAAAGAGAACAACTAGAATCTATAGTCAGACTAATGACTTCTGATGAGCTTGTAGATCTTATGAGTAAGTTGGATGATGAAACAAAAAAACTTGTAATGAAAGACTTTTTGGGACAATCAGGACGCAACAATGAATTTGGTAATCCAGCTTATGATTTAGAGCGATAAAATGTCTAAGAAACTTTTACAAGAATATTACGAACTATGCCCCGATGGTATGTGTCCCGACCTTCTCACCGAAAGAGAGAAGAAAGAGATCTCCAATGGAGCAATGTATTTAACAGGCCGTAT
>Ga0209632_10000351_pt1 | contig 48644 bp, 45 predicted proteins | sample COG_10_FD_184754 | JGI IMG/M metagenome (GOLD analysis project Ga0209632, IMG submission 184754) | Pelagic Microbial community sample from North Sea - COGITO 998_met_10 (SPAdes) (version 2) | ecosystem: Environmental > Aquatic > Marine > Neritic zone/Coastal water | place: Helgoland, sampling... | reverse complement strand
CATATTCTTTCTGAGATAGAGCCTCAGTTAATCCTATTTCTGGAATTACAATTCCATCTGCAGTAAGAATAGTTAGATTATCATATGAGGACCTTTCTGAGTAATATTTAAAAAACTCTTCTGCAGTCAAACTCTTTAAAAGCCCTCGAACCTCAATATTATTATCCTCTTGGATAAAATCTAGAGATTTATCTTTTATAATTTTATTAACAATATTCCAGCTTGTATGTTCTGATGTTGAAGATTCATTTATTTGTTTGTATGCATCTTTCTTTGAGTAAGTTGTTGTGTAGCCAGATTGGGAAATAGCTTTATGGAAAAGACCTTTAGCTTGTTTAGCAACCAATAGTGATAAGACGTTATGTCCTCCTGCTGATTCTCCAAAAATAGTTATATTATTAGGGTCGCCGCCAAACAAAGATATATTTGATTGCACCCATTCTAGTGCTGCAATTATATCTAAGGTTCCAAAGTTAGATGTCTTATCTAAACCTGATTGCAAATCTTGTATTGATGGATGAGTAAACCATCCAAATGGGCCTAATCTATAGTTAATTGATACAACTAAAACATTATGCTTTTTAACCATAGTTGAAAAATCATATAAATCCTTCAAGCCACTTGTATTACCTCCGCCATGAATCCAAAACATAACAGGCAATAGTTCTTTATCAATCTTTTCTGTTCTCTTTATATCTAGATATAAACAATCCTCTGACCCAGAAAAAAAACTATCTCCATCTGATCCGCCAAGCCCAGATGGCTCTTGAACACAAAAATTATTCTCTTGAGGGTTGATTGTGTTTAGATATGCTGAACTTTCTAGCTTTAAAGGAGCCCTCCATCGCAAATCTCCTATTGGTGGTTTTGCATATGGTATATCATCCCAATGTATAACATTATTCTTTATGTAACCAAAAACAAGCCCTGACTCTGTATTAACTGCATATTCATTGCTATAAGCATTGGACGATATAAAGCAAAAGATAAATATAAATATATAATTGAATTTCATTGAGCTATCATAATGCATTAATAATATAATGTCTCAAATTCGGGATGTAGCGCAGCCTGGTAGCGCACTACACTGGGGGTGTAGTGGTCGTCGGTTCAAATCCGGCCATCCCGACCATTTGTTAATTTAGAATAGATTTAACGTTATTTGAAGCTTTAAATACAAGCTTCTCTGAAGCTTGAATTTTAAATTCTTCTTTCGTTTTTGGATTTCTGCCTATTCTAGCTGGGCTTTTATGCAAATAATAAGATCCGAATTTGGATATCTTTATTTTTTTTCTTTTGTTTTCTTTGATTAAGTCTAGAAAGGCATTCAGGAATAAATTACTTGTTATAGATGTAAAAAGGGCTTTGGAAGAGATATTTTTAACAATATCTTTTTTTCCAAAGCCCATATATTAGATCAGTCTACTTTAACCGCATTAATTAACATTTCCACTAAATGGTCCTGTATCGCCGCCTGCTGTGTTAGTAGCAGTACCAGTTCCTGTACCTGTACCTGTTCCTGTTCCTGTACCTGTAGATGCATCATCATCAACACCACCAACATCTCTTACCTGAACGGTAATAGCTTGTGTACTACTGACACCTAGAGATGTCGTAGCTGTAATTGTTGTTTTGTAGTCCATTGTTTTACCACTTTCGTAGCCATCCAATGTTCGAAATGCAGTTCTTGTACATGTAAAGTTTGTTTGATCACTTGTACAATCTAAGGTTGATTGATTTATACGATCACTTTCACTTGTTCTTTGAGTTTCATAAGCATCAGGTACTTGTAAATCATAATCAGGAGCTATGTTAAAGGCTAAATCACCATCAGCTGTTATTTGAATAATTGAAGGAGCTCTGTTGCCTAGTGTTGTAGGACCAGTTGTCGGACCTACTTTAAAGGTGACAGTTACATCCGTTCCAGCAGCAGCAGGAACAGTTGCAGTAACAAGTCCAATAACTCTTACATTTTCGTCAACTACAAATGTATCTGAAGATGTAAATGTAGGAGCAGTGATCAAATAATTTTCAGGAGTTAAAAGGGAGCTTGTTCCAGTACCTGTTCCAGTACCTGTACCTGTTCCTGTTCCTGTACCTGTAGATGCATCATCATCAACACCACCAACATCTCTTACCTGAACGGTAATGTCCTGAGTTGCAGCGTTACCAGAAGCGTCAGTAGCTGTAACTGTTGCAGTAAAGTTCATCGTTGCGCCAGTTGTATAGCCTGATAATGTCTTTGTTCGTTTAGTTACAGTACCGAAAGCATCAGGTCCAATTCCAGATGCCTCATTTGGTCCATCTGTATACAACTGAACGTCAGGTACTTGTAAATCATAGTCTGGAGCTATATCAAAGGATAATGCACCATCACTTGTTATTACAAGCTGTGAGGCAGCTCGGTTGCCTTGAATTGCAGGACCAGTTGTCGCTCCAATAGTAAAGGTGACAGTATCAAGCTCAGTAACAGTGACATTTCCAACTGAAGTTATATTTTCGTCGACTGTAAATGTTGATGAAGATGTAAATACTGGATCTACTGTATCAGTAACGTTAACAGTTCTAGTGACTGATTCTGAGACATTTCCTGAAGCATCTGTAGATGTGTATGTTAATGTGTATTCGCCTACTGTATCTGTATCGACAGTCCCAGAAGTAACTACTTCAACATCACCTGATAAATCGGTTGCAGTTGCACCAGCATCAGTATAGGTAGCACCTAATTCAATTGTTAGAGGATTATCACCTGTTAGAGTCACTACCGGCGCTGTTGTATCAACAACATTAACTGTTCTAGAGGCTGTAGCAGAATTTCCACTTTTATCTGTAGCTGTGTATGTAATCGTGTATGAACCGACTGTATCTGTATCGACAGTCCCAGATGTGCTAACAGAAGTTGAACCATGATTAGCGTCCATTGCAGTAGCGCCTGCATCTGAATATGCTGAACCTAATTCAACAGTTGCTGGGTTGCTTCCGTTGACGGATATTACTGGAGGGACATTATCATTATAGCCATCATCAGTTAATGCATTTACTGCTGCAACACCAACTATAGCTAATAGTGCTTTTTGAACAGCGCTTAATTCAGCTCTTATCTCAGCCAATCTACCGCCTACACTTTTAACAGTTGAAGGGTTTTGAGTACTTGATTGAGTTGCCATTAATGACTTTTCCTCTCTTAATAAGAAAGATCTTCTATCCTGAAGCTCACTTACACTCATAGATCCAACTCTTGAATCTATATCAGCCATTTCTGCGATAGTGACTTCAGAAATAAGTCCAAAAGAAAGTAATGTTAAAGAAACCAAATAAAAATTTTTCATAGCTATATCCTCTAATTTTTTTGCTACTAAATTGAATATCAACCCTATTTTTGAATTTATATACAACTTATTAATTTACATAATAACTCATTTTTTGAAAAAAAAGTATAATATGTTTTTATTAATCAATGTGCATAATAACGTATTATTTAATAAAAATACACAAAACATGTCCTAAATATAAACATTCATGTTAACTCGATCTATATATTAGTTTATTGGCTGAAGCTTGACCAATAAACCATGCAAGGTATGTCTTCTATTGAGCTTTGCACCTGGATCTTTTGTCAAAGGTCTCCATGTATAATTTACTAAGTTACCATATATAGGTATATTAAAAAAAATGCCCTTGTCAAAGCTTCCTTCACCAAACTGCTTTGTTGTAACATCAGTAAAGGTAGCAAAAGCTCCAAAATACACACCATTATAAAAAGCTCTAGAAAATTCTATAGTGTATCCAACATCACCAGCAAGATATTCTCCTGCAGAAACCTTCATATCAAAGGGTATAGTTCCATAATTTCTATAATTAAAATTTACTGTTGCCATCGTATTTTCATAGCCCAAGCGACCAAATTTCCAAGAATAATCTCTTTTAAAAACTTTAAAAAGATCTAATCCAAATGAATAATTAGAATTTGGCCTGAAATATAAGTATTCCCCTCCTATTCCAGAAAACATATCTTCAAGGATTCCAGCAGACATCATAATATGATGATTTTTAATAGGGGTTAAATGATAATCTAATTGGGCCCTTCCTATCAAAACACCTCCATCTTTCATATTTTTTAAATACTCTTTGACATCAGATCTTACTTGAGCAGGGAAAGATTCAACTGGTGGTATATATAAATCATCTAAATTGTCGGCTAGGCTATATTTTATGTTGGTATTGAAAAAAAGATTTTCTCTTATTATGAATTCACTATCATTCTCTAACAAAAGAGCACCTTTAAAAAATTCTTCCCTCGATGCAAGAAATGGTCTAAAGTTTGCTCGAGTGTTTGTAACAAATCTTTTTGTGGTACTTCTTTGATATATTGTTTGTGAACTTGCTCTATAAGAATCGTCAATCTCTTGAACAGCTAATAAATTTGCAATTTCAATGTCTTTTACAATATCTTCAGTTATTCCAGCATCTCTTGCAGACTGATTAATAATGTTTTCTACGACTCTTAGATTAGGATGTATAACTTGGGTAAGTTGAAGGCCTATTGAATTTGCATTCCTAGTTAATTTCTTTACGCCAATACCGTTCTCTTCAAGATTGTTTATTAACTGAGTGTACTTATTATCTCCTATTCGACGTTCTCCTCTTGCATATTCATTTTTCTGATATGTCTTAACAGGATCATTTTTATAAACAAATTTAAAAGAAGCATAATCTCCCCTTTCATAAGATACACCAATACTAAAGTTATCAGTAATCAAATAATCTACACCAAACGAAAAATCACTCTCAGGAATTCTAAAAGGAAGTAAGCCTGGCCTAGCCGAGGAATCATACTCTGCCCTGAGCAGCAACTTATTGTTTAAAGCATGAGATACTCCAAAGAAAGGTGAAGCTGTCTCTCCAGAAAAATATTTTGACGGTTGAAAACTTCCTCCTAAGCCTGCTGTATTAGTTGGTCTGTTATTAAATTGATCAGAAATATAACTCAGCGGGTTATTGAAATTTTGGTCAGAGCCATCTAATAGACCAAAACCTAATCCAAAATGAAAATCAGTTCTATTTATTCCGTAGCTACCAACTATATATTCTGAACTATAAATACCAGTTCCTGCAAAGTCCTGCAATCCAACTGCGATGGCAGGTAATTTACCCTGTTCTTTTAGCCTTAGTTTTAAATTAAAGCCTTTATCTTTAAAATCTTGTAAGCAGGTTTCACTAGTAAAATCATAACAATATGGTCTATCTTCAACATTTGTGTAAAAGAAAGATGCCTCAAACCAGTCAAAGGGATTTGCAGATAGTGTAACTGTTGTGTTGGGAGTTCCACTATATATTGTTATCCCATGCACACCTTCATTATAGGTTCTTGCAGTTGGCATATGTATTAACCCAACGATTCCATAATTGTTATACAAATTATGCTCGAAACTGTCGCCATAAACTTGATCAGTAAAAAGTAATGTGGCTAATACTAGAAAATTATGTGCATGACTTTTAATGCTTTTTTTCATTCATCTTTATCTAATTAATCGTTTATAGCAGATAAAGATGCTAAAGCAATTCCTAGATTACCAAGGATTGAGACATAAGCCTGAGTTGCTAATCTTCTTGGGGCAGATTCATCTAACGCCCTTGGCACAAAAATTATTGAACCAGGATAAATTTTTATTTCACTCTTAGGACGATTCTCAAAAATATTTCTTTTTGATCTATATAGTTGTGATTCTCCATTTGGATGAAGAATATATATTGATTCTTTGTCAGCAAACTTTTTAAAACCTCCCGACTTATCAACAAAATAATCTACGCTCTGATTTTCAGTGAACATAACTGCTCCCTCAGTAGAGGTTTCTCCGTATACATAAACAACATTATTTCTTTCAGGAACAAATAACTCATCGCCCTCCTTGACGCTATAGAGATCAATGGTTGGTTCATCCAGAAGATTTATAACAACTCTTCCATTTGCATCGGTATTGTTTAGTTTTTCAGTCAATTTTACTATGGGAGTCAAATCAAAATTTCCACCTATGTTTTGTTGGCTTGCAGCAATAATATTATCTAGGAATTCTCGATATAGAATTTCTTTTGATAACTCATTTACTTTTTTTGCATCCTCATTTAAATAAATTGCACCAAACTGATAAGCATTCTCTGTATAGCCACCTGCTCTTTCAATTAAATCACTAATTGTTTCGCCTGCAGACATTGTATATGATCCTGGTTTGAGAACAGCTCCCAAAATTCTAGCTTGCCTATATGGATATTCTCTAACATAAATTGAATCACCATCTTGGACATTAATCGCTTCAAAATAACTATCATTTGGAACTGGTATAGTTTTTAATGATCCATCGACAAGTCTTTCAAGAGAAATATTTTTAAGGTCAGCATTTCGGTTAATACCATTAGCATATTTAATAATACTTATAAGTTTTTGATCATCTGAAGCTTCATACTTTGAAGGTCTGTTTACTGCACCGTCGATGGTAACAATATTTTTTCTTGGCTTTACAAAAACAACATCCCCAGATCTGAGACGTTTTTTGAGGTTATATTGCCCTTCAATTAGCAAATCATAAACATCTAATGTTTCAATAACAATATCATCTCTAACAAGATTTATTTCCCTTAAAGACCCAAACTCACTTATACCTCCTGCGGCTGACAATGCATGTAATATATTCGAATTACCAGTTAAGGTATAAATGCCAGGATTTTTTGCGTTTCCAGTAACTAAAATATTTACATCTCTTATTTCAGTAAGATTGATGAATGCTTCATTTCCTATTAATGCAGTATTAACCTTAGATTTTATTAGCTGCGAAGCATCATTTAATGACAAACCTGCTATAAACATCTTTCCTATATCTTGCAGACTAATCGAACCATCCGAGTTTATTAAAAGTTCTTCTATGTATGCATTTGGGCCAACTAATTGCACTTCCAGAACATCTCCAACATCTAGCATATAACCAGAATCAGGATTAGGTTCATTAATTGGCATAAATGATGTTTGAAAGGTATTAAAAAAATCTGAGCCATAAACTTTTAAATCTTCATTAAGAACAATTTTTTCATCAGAAGATATTCTTCTCTCAAGGTCTAATAGATCAGATTCCAGCCTATCTTTTAATTTCAAAAAAGATTCAACTTGGGTCAATTTTGAAGAGTAGATATAAGGTCTATATGTTTGAGCGTTGCCATCTTTTTTTTGCTGATTCCTTTCTTGAATGTCCTTCCTGACATCATCTGGGAGACTTTCAAGAAACTCTTCATCTAATTCTTGTGCATTAATGAATACTGTAACAAACATTAATAATAATACTATCTTAATAATTTTCATAATCTTTTATTGTTCACCCAAATGTTTGACCCGCACTTAAGCAAGATCTATATTAAACCTGGTATAGAGATACCATCAATCTCTTCAGTACGATCTATTATAACACTTATTACATTGTTTACCTGTCTTTCTGTTATTGTAGAATCTACTGATTGGAAGATAAATCTAAAGCCGATTTTAATTTCGGCATTCTTTTCATTATTAAAATAATCGAATATAAATACTTCTTTTAAAAGCTTGTGTTTGAATTCTAAAATGTACTCTATAAATTTATCTAGTTCTGTGAAATCTTTTATTGAAAAGGATAAGTCTCTAATAGAGTAAGGTAAGTCAGATATGGGAGAATATTCTATAAAACTTTCAGGGGGTTTGGATATCTTTTTATAGGATAGTACATCAGATGAAAAATTCGCTATATCAACTTCACAACAAACAATCTCATTTGTTACTTTTGTATTTAATGACTCTCTGCTTAATACTATAAATTCAAAATTTTCATTAGGTAAGGTCTCTTTAAAAGCTGAGGTGAGATACTTCTTACTAATTTTTTTTGAAAAGTCTTTGTAGTTATGTCCCGCCCTTCCACTTGCAATAATTCCAAGCTTTCTTGTCACATTTATTTTGTTATTTTTGAGAGTGTAAATATCTGATATTTCAAATAATTTAATTGAATCTTTCTGTCTTCTTTCATTGTAAAGAAGATTTTCTAATAAGGAGTTAGTTAAATTAGATCTAAGATATTTTTTATTAGAATCTAGTGGATTATCTACAGAAATAGAATTACTTGAATCACTTCCAACAAAAGGAGAATTAATAATCTCATAAAAACCTTGATCTAATAAAAAAAACCTTAAATTATTTTCTAAATCATGCTTATTTGATTTTTTTCCTTTGGGAATAAATATTTCTTTTCTTGCAATATTGTCATAGCCGATGACTCTTGCAATCTCCTCAGCTAAGTCATTTTGAGTTTCAATATCACTTCTATACGAAGGAACTTCTATATGGCCATCATTTATAATAAAGCCTAATCGAGATAAATAACTTAAATATGAGTCTTGGCTTATATTAATACCAATAATTTGATTAATCTTATCAGTCATAATTGGAATTTTTGTAACTTTATTTTGTCTAAACTTATATGAAACAAAGGACATTTTTTTAATACTTGAATATTCGCTAACAAGATTAATAAATCTTCTCAGTACTGATTCGTGACATGTCGGATCAACAGATCTTTCAAATTTATGAGATGCTTCTGATTGAATATCGTACTTAACGGATTTGCCTATAATTTTCTCAGGCTTGAAGAAAGCGCATTCAACTAAAACTGTCTTAGTTTTAGATGAACATGATGTTCTCTTCCCGCCAACTACCCCTGCAAGATTAATGACCTCATTATTTAAAAGGAAAACTGAATTTTTATCTGTGAGATTGATTTTTTTATCGAGCAATGTCTCAAATTCTTGACTGGTATTTAGTTCTTGAAAAATTAGCTTACCATTAACTTTATTTGCATCATAACAATGAGTCGGTTGACCAGTCTCATATGATATATAGTTAGAGATATCAGTAAAAAAGTTATTTTTATTTATATTTAAGTCTATAAAATAATCGTTTAAACACCCATTATATGTATGCGGAATATTGTCAATTTCTATTTTTAGAAATGAGATCTGTGGACATATATCTTGAGATAAGTTTTCAAAATCAATTTGGAGGTTATTTAATTTTTCAGTATAAAATTTTTGATCATGGTTAATCGTATAAAAAACTGACAAATCTCTAAGTAAACCATTAATTGAGAGGCAATCACCTCTGTTTGGGGTAAATTCCATATTAAAAATATTGCCTTCTACTTCATGCTCATGTCCAAGTTGAAATAGGCTATCAGATACCATCTCTAGAGTTGGACTTTCTTGAATACGACTGACTAGATGACTATATGCTATTTTCATTTGAATTGGTTTAAAAAATCTAAATTAGACTTATAAAACTCTCTTATGTCTGTTATCCCATGTTTTAACATTGCTATCCTTTCTATACCAAGGCCAAATGCCAACCCGCTGAACTTATTAGAATCTATATTGCAATTTTCTAAAACAATCGGATTGACCAAACCGCATCCAAGAATTTCTAGCCATTTGCCTTCTTTTGATAGAATATCGACTTCAGCTGAAGGCTCTGTAAACGGAAAGTATGAAGGCCTAAATCTTAACTCAACACTTTCACCAAATAATGAATATATTATTTTATAAATTAGATCTTTGAGTTGCGCAAAGCTAACGTTCTCATCTACAAAAATACCTTCTACTTGATGAAACATAGGTAAATGAGTAGCGTCATCATCTTTTCTATAAACCTTACCACCAGATATAAAAGCTAGGGGTGGTTTTTTTTCTAACATTCCTCTGATTTGAACTGGTGAAGTATGAGTTCTTAAAAGATTCAATTTTTTTTCAATGTAAAACGTGTCATGCATTTGTCTTGCAGGATGTGTTTTTTTGATATTAAGCATATCAAAATTGAATTCTTCTGTTTCAATTTCAGGGCCATCAACAACCTCAAAACCAAAGGAAACTAATAAACTCATGATCGAGTCTTTCATATGATTTATTGGATGAAGTGAGCCCCTATCTTTTATTAGTTCAGGAGGTGAAATGTCTTTATTAGATGACATTTGAAAAAAATTTTCTAACTAGTAGCTGTTTTTACAATCTTCTCAAAAGTAGCGCTATCAGTAATAGCAATATCAGATAATATCTTTCTATCTAAAGAAATATCTTTTTTAGACAATGAGTTGATAAGAACTGAATACGATACACCAAGCTCTCTTGCTCCAGCATTGATTCTAGCTATCCATAAAGCTCTAAAAGCTCTTTTTTTATTTTTTCTATCTCTAAAGGCATACTGCAAAGATTTAATATTAGACTGTTTTGCAGTTCTAAATAACCTACTTCTAGCACCATAATGCCCTTTGGTAGCACTTAGTACTTTTTTATGTTTTGCTCTAGCTGTTACTGATTTGGTAGTTCTTGGCATGATTTATCTTCTTATTAATTTTGAAGCCATCTTAAGCACAACACCTGTTAGCTTATTAAGACCCCTATTATGTCTTTTTCTTTTTGTAGACTGTTTGGTAAGGATATGGTTTCTGTTTGCGCTTTTGCTTTTTACAGAAGAACCAGTTTTCTTGAAACGCTTAGCAGCTCCAGAATGTGTTTTTAATTTATATCCCATATTATTAATCTTTTATATTATTTATTCTTTTTTAAGGGTGATAAAACCATTAATAATTGCCTACCTTCTAACGAAGGCTCTTGGTCTACTTGAGCTATTTCTGAAAGCTCGTCTCTTAACTTATTTAAAAGATTTAGACCCATATCACTATTAAGAATTTCTCTACCTCTAAAACGAACGCTTATTTTAGTCTTATCTCCTTCAAGAATAAAGCTTTTAATCTTTTTTAATTTAATATTGTAGTCTCCTACATCTGTAGAAGGTCTAAATTTTATTTCTTTTGTTGTATTTCTTTTAATTTTTACCTTTGAAGATGAGCTGTTTTTTTTCTTATCAAAAAGGTGTTTGCCATAGTCTAAAAGTTTGCAAACAATAGGATTTGCATCAGAGGGTGATACTTGCACCAAATCTAATGAAGCTGCACTTGCTGACTTAAGAGCTTCGCTAAATGGTAAGATCCCCATTTTCTCGCCATTAACTCCAATAAGCATAACTTCTTCTGCTCTTATTTTTTCATTAATAGGAGTAATATTTTTCTTTGACAAAGCTATGAGAGTACCTAGGAATTAAAAGAAGATAAAATGTGAAACATTAAGGATTTAACAAATAATTGGTTTTTGTTTTTTTAAGAGTTTTTAATCTATTGAACTGCATTTAACTGTGAATTCTATACTAAAAATTATATTTGGCAATATTTATGGCTGAAGAAATGAATGCTTCCAGATACCATCAGTTTTATCAAAAACCTCTCTTTTATTTATCCTTGACTCATGTCCTTCCCAAAATTCAAAATAGTATGGAATAAATGAATAACCGCCCCAATATTCAGGGCATTTTTTTAAATCATCACTTTCTAATGACCTGTTATAATTTTCTTTAACTTGATTATAAGAATCTATTGGCTTTGATTGGTTGGAAGAGATAGCTAATGCATTTTTTTCTTTTGATCTATGAAAAAAATACTTTTGATTAAATTTGTCTGTCGTTCTTTTTATTTTAGCCTTCATTCTAATTTGAACATTAATATTGTTCCAATAAATTAGGGCAGTAATTTGATTGTGTGAATTAAAATCAATTGATTTGGGTGAGTTGTAATTTGAAAAGAAAATAAATTCCTTACCATCTATGATCTTAAGGTTGACATATCTTGCATTCACCTCTTTATTTCCTGATGAATAAGATGATATGCATATAGCTTCAATATTTTTTTGTTTAGCATTTACGGATTCTATGTATTTATCCTTAAAAACTAAATATGGGGGTTCATTGTTTATATTATCAAATTGAATCATTGCTGTAATATTTTAATACAAGTTATTATCCATGTAGATTTTTTTAATGATTAAGGGTGAAGGGTTGTAAACAGAAAATTTAAGTACTTATTATTAGATACTATTTAGCTATTATCATTAAAGAAGATCCGCCAATAAGTGTAGACATTAATTTTGGAGAAATTTTATACAAAATTTTTCTAGGCAGTTTTAACATTTGTGCCTTCCAAGGTGAATCCTCGACGTGCCAATCTTTATTCTTAAAAAGATAGTCTCCATCGCCGTATCTTGAAGTAATTTTAATATCGTCTACCATTTTTTATTTTATCTATTCCTTATCAATCTTAATAAGCTGCCAACGCCATATTTTGGAGAAGGATCAAAAAAATGAGCTAATAAAGTAAGTCTATAGCTTGTACAACTAGAAGAAACAGGATAATTTGTATGTAAAGTTGTATTGCCTATAAAAAGTAGAGGTTGATAATCTCTAAAGTTATCTACTCTTTTTTGAGAACGTGAGGAAAATTTTTCCAATCCCTCCTTTGATGCATACTTTTTGTAAAAAGCCTTTCCGATGAAATTACTAATCTCATTTCTTGGGCCTTTTCTAGCATTAGGAAAATACATTAACTCTCCCGCAGAACCATCTTGATTCATATCAGGTATCTTAATAGGTAAAACCATTGTAAAAAGGTGTGAGTCAAAATGAGCTCTAAACATCTCTTTTGAATTTCCAGGTTCAACTTTTCTTGCAACGTGATATTGATTTGATAAATCTCCTTTGTAATTAAAACAGTCTCTAGCAATATCAAACAATTTTGGAGTTAAATACTTATTAACTTCAAGTCTATCTAGAAATATTTTATGACGAGATCCGAATTCTTTAAATGTTAATGATCCCATTTCATCTGAAATACCGTTTGCTAACAAATCTAGCTCAAACATTTTTAAAGATGGTAATTTTACAAATCCATGCTCTAGCAAATTCTCTAGGTTCGAATCTATATCTTGCCAATATTCTTTAATATTCATTTTTTTGTTCTAAAAATTATTTTTAGTATTCATATAGTAAACTGGTCAGTAAAACACTTCAACGCTTGATAAATAATTGAATAATTATCTTATTTTTATGATAAGGTTTTTACTAAATTCCAAGAATTCTTAACATTTCTTCATTAACTTTACGAACATCGAATCTAGTTTCAACTATATTTCTGCTTTTTTTCCCCATAATTGCAATTTTATCTTTATTCTCAATAAACCAAATCATTCTTTCAGCTAATTTTTTTGAAGACCCTACTGGAACCATAAAACCATTTATGCCTTCATCAACTGTTTCTTTGCACCCTGAGGCATTTGTAGTTAGAACTGGACGTCCCATTGACATTGCTTCAAGAGTACTTCGCGGCAATCCCTCATGATAAGATGGTAAAACATATACATGACATTTTTTGATATAGGGTCTCACATCTTTTGTAGGTCCCTCATAGTCAATATATAATGACCAGCTCTTCACTTCTACGATTGAAATTGCATCTAAAGAATTATCTTGAGTACCAACAATTTTAAATTCAACTTCAGGAAATTTTTCTTTCACAATCTTTGCTGCTTCGGCATATTCTCTTAACCCTTTCTCACCAAGCAAACGAGAAACTAATAAAAAACTTAAGTTTGATTCAGGTATTTGTGTAAAATTAAATTTATTAATATCTACACCAGAACCATTAACAATATGTGTTTTTGAGCGGCTAATGATATTTTTATCAATAAAAATTCTTCTATTGTCTTCGTTTTGAAAAATTACAGCTTTTGAATTTTTTAAAGCAATTCTATACAAAAAAGAAACAAATCTTGTTAAAAGTTTTCTTCTAAATGTTGTTCCTTGAAATGCAAAACCAAGCCCTGTGATCAAAGCAAAAAAAGGTATTTTCCTTATTCTTGCAGAAATCCCTCCCCATATGACTAATTTTATGCCATGAGCTAAAACTAAATTAGGGTTTCGCTTTTTAAATAATTTTAATAAATCAGCTAATGTTTTAGTATCTCCCCAGAAACTCAAGCCATGTCTTTTGAGAAATATTGATTCGTAAGTTATGCCTAGTTCTTTCATATGAATTGCTGAATCAGAATCTAGTTTTGAAGATGAAGCAATAACTTCAGGGCCTTTTTTTAGAATATCTTTTATAAGCTCAGATCTAAAATTTAATAAGTCATTTGGGACAGTACCAAGAATTAATATTTTCATCTTATGAAACTTAGAATATTTTAAGCACTGGAGTTTTTAGCGCTTTTAAAGCCTACAGCAACCCAAAATGGTTTTGAGTCTGAGAATCTAATGCCTTCAAGACCAGCATTATGCATCATTTCTTTTATTTCATCCCTTGTAAAACGCTGTTCCAGTCTTGTACCAAATCGATCTAGCGCATCTGTTCTCATAGTATAAAAACTTAGATTTTTATATGAACTTAATGGGAAATTACTAACACCAATATTTAATTTTTCTAATAAAAATGACATCCTAGCTAGGGGAAAATAAACAACAAAAGCAATGATTTGACTTGCGAAATATCTTAATCTATATGGCATTTTTGAAATAACTCTTCTAAATAAATCAGTCAAATGCCAAATAAATCTGAACCATGTTGGGCGATTATCAAAACGATAATATAAATAAAGCAAAAATGGAGCTCCATGTTTTAACTTATGAACACATTGCTTAATTCCTAGAGCTGTATCTGGGACATGATGGAGAACTCCCAACGAATAACCAAAGTCCATACTATTATCTTCCATTGGAATTTCGTCTACTGTCGCACTGTAAAATTCACAATTATTAAAACTTGATAAGTTTTTTTTTGAGATATCTAGAGCACTGCTAGGATCAATACATATAAGTTTCTTTACTTTTGGTGCAACTGATTTTGCCCATCTTCCAGTTCCACAGCCCAAATCAAATCCTATAGATTCTTTAGAAATATCACTCCACGGGAACACAGAAAAATATTCTTTAAATAAGAGATGTTGTTCAGCATCAGGTAAGTCAGATTGATCAAATCTTGACCATTCATCACCAAAACCATCAACAGTATTTTTATCTTGATTATTCATTTGAACCTTTTAATTGAAATATATCTTATATAAATTTAATTTAAAAAAAATCATTATAACTACTACATTTTATAGTAATGAATCAATATACCAACCTATTGTTTCATTAAGTCCTTCAGTAATTCTAAACTGCGGCTCGTACTCCAAAAGTGCTTTTGCTTTATCTATACTTGCTTGTGAATGTCTGACATCTCCAGGTCTAAAATCTCTATAAATTGGTTCTTTATTTTCTAATCCTTTCACATTTTTTATTAAGCTATCCTCAATCATTCTATAAAGTTGATTAAGACTAGTTCTATCATTTAAGGCTACATTATAAACTTGATTTGTAGCTTCACTGTTTTCTGTCATAGCAGCTAATATATTAGCTTGAACTGCATTGTCTATATAACAGAAATCTCTGCTTGTTTCTCCATCACCGTTTATATAAACACTTTCTTTGTTAAAAATACATGCTATCCACTTGGGGATTACCGCTGCATAAGCTCCATTAGGATCTTGTCTTTTACCAAAGATATTAAAATATCTTAACCCAATAGTTTTAAAATCATAATTTTTTGCAAAAACACTGGCATAGTGCTCATTCACAAGTTTTGTAACAGCGTATGGACTCAAAGGATTCCCAATCATATTCTCAACTTTTGGAAGGTCAACATTGTCACCATATGAGGAGCTTGATGCTGCATATACAAATCTTCTAACTTTAGAATCTTTGCTTGCTACCAACATATTAATAAATCCGTCGATATTTGCTTCATTGGTACTAATAGGATCTTCAATTGATCTAGGTACAGAACCAAGTGCGGCCTGATGAAGAACATAATCAACACCATGACAAGCTTGTTTGCAATCATTGAGGGACTTTATGTCACCTTTTATAAATTTAAAATTCTTACTAAGATCCTTGCCTACAATTTCATTAGCATCAAGGATGGCCTCATCAATATTTTTTTGGTAACCAGTATCAAAACTATCTAAACCTATAACCTTTTGATTTAACACTAGTAATTTTTCAAGTAAATTTGATCCAATAAAACCAGCAACGCCAGTAATTAACCATGTATTTTGATTATTTTTTAAATATTCCTGTAATTCTTCATATTTTGTCATTTAAAGTCTTCCGTCAACATGATCAGCACTCAATAAATATTTAACATCATAAATTACATGATTATCTTTACCAAAATCTTTTATTTCATTTGGCGAATAATCTTTAAATCTATCATGAGCAACTGCTATAACTATTGCATCATATTTTCCTTTTAATGGAGTATTAATGAGATCAATATCGTATTCATGCATTGCTTCAAGTTTATTAACCCAAGGATCATAAACATCTACGCTACAATTAAAATTATTTAACTCTTCAATTAAATCCGCCACTTTTGTATTTCTAATATCTGGACAATTTTCTTTGAAAGCTAGTCCCATCATCAATATGTTAGATCCATTTATACTAATGTCTTTTTTAGACATCAACTTCGTTACTTGATCTGCAATAAAAAAACTCATGTTATCGTTTATTGTTCTACCAGCTAGGATTATCTCTGGATTGTAACCAACCTCCAATGCCTTATGGGTGAGGTAGTATGGATCAACTCCAATACAATGCCCTCCAACAAGGCCAGGGCGAAATGGAAGAAAATTCCACTTAGTACTAGCTGCCTCAAGTACTGATTCAGTATCGATATTTAATTTATTAAAAATAATTGCAAGCTCATTGATAAGAGCTATGTTCACATCTCTTTGAGTGTTTTCAATTACCTTGGCAGCTTCAGCAACTTTTATACTGCTTGCCTTATGTGTGCCGGCAGTAATAATCTCTTGGTATAGTTCGTCAACTTTGATTGCAATCTCAGGAGTGGATCCCGAGGTTACTTTTTTAATATTTGTTATGCGATGTTCTTTATCCCCAGGGTTAATTCGCTCTGGGGAATAACCACAATAAAAATCTTTATTAAAGGATAGACCAGATACTTTTTCAAGAATTGGAACACACACCTCTTCAGTTGCTCCTGGATAAACAGTTGATTCATATATAACTAAATCTCCATTTTTTAGAATAGATCCTATTGCTGCGCTAGCATCTTTTAAAGGAGATAAATCAGGTTTTTTATTTTTATCAATTGGCGTTGGTACAGTGACGATAAAAATTTTACAGTCTTTTATATCTTCTAAGTTGTTTGTATAGTTTAAATAAATTGCATCTTTTAATTCTTGATTGGTAGTTTCTAGAGTATTATCTAGGCCTTTCTTAAGATCTGTAATTCTGGCCTCGTTTGTATCAAAACCAATAACCTTTCGCTTAACACCAAACTCAACTGCTAATGGCAAGCCAACATATCCCAGACCGACAATTGCTATTGGTGTTTCGCTATATTGCATAAAGTATCCTCATAAATTAATTAATTAATTCTTTTCAAGCCAAGCTTGGAACATTAAAACATTCCATAATTGATGATGCCAGTTTCGATTTCCACTTAAATGTTCTACCCATTTACTTCGGACAAATTCTACATTAAAAAAGCCTTCTTGATGCAATCGTTTCTCATCTAGTAAGGATTCAGCCCAATCTTTAAGTGGTCCTCTTAACCACTCAGCCAAAGGAACTGCAAAGCCCATTTTTGGTCTTTCGATTAAATCTTTAGGTACGTACTTGTAAAGAATTTGTCGAAGTGCCCATTTAGTAACGCCATTACGAATTTTAAATTCCATAGGTAATAATGCAGAAAGTTCAATCACTTCTGTATCTAAAAATGGGACTCTAGTTTCCAAAGAAACTGCCATAGCTGCCCTATCAACTTTAGTTAATATGTCTGTTGGTAAATATGTTATTAAATCATAAGCCATCATCTGCTCAATAAAATTTAAATCAGCAAATCGCTCAATACCATCATTTAATATTGTTTTGTGTTCATTAGCATTTATAAGCCAATCTGATGGATTATGAATTTGTGATATCAATTGAAAATGCAAATCACGAATTGATTCTGCGGGAAGTACATTTGCGGCTTTATGAAGTTTATGACCAATATTAGCAAAACGTTTGCTCATCAATCCACTCAATATACTGTCCCACTTGTCCTCTGACATACTAAAAATAGTTTTAGATATTAATTTCCTTATTGAATTTGGTGCTTTAGCAATCTTACTAAAAATTTTGTCACTAAAAACATAACGATTATATCCACCAAAAAGCTCATCACCTGCATCTCCTGAAAGAGCAACAGTAACCTCTTGCTTGGCAAACTGTGATACTAGAAAAGTTGGTATTTGTGATGAGTCTGCAAAAGGTTCGTCATAAATGTTGGGTAAACGTGGTATAACATCTAAAGCATCACTATCAGTAATATACTTTTCAAAATGATTTGTGCCCAAATGCTTGGCAACCATTCCAGCATGTTGTGCTTCATCGAAGTCTTTAGAATTAAACCCAATAGAGAATGTGTTCACATTAACATTAGAATGAGATTGCATTAAAGAAACAATTAAACTTGAATCAATTCCACCAGACAAAAAAGCGCCCAAAGGAACATCTGATTGCATTTGTGAAGAAACAGCATTTGATAAAACAGACTCAAGTTTATTAACTGCTTCGGATGGGGTAAATGAAAATTTAGACTTTCTGGCATCTTTATAAACTTTTTCAATTGACCAAAAATTATGCGTCTCAGTTTTTCTTGAGTCTGCATAAAATTTAAGGATTTGTCCAGGCTCTAATTTAGATATGTCTTTGTATATTGAATATGGTGCTGGAATTGAATTGAATCTTAAAAATAAAGCTAATGAACTTCGATCAATCTGGTTATTGAATCCTGGAAACTTTTTAATCGATTTTAGTTCTGATGCAAACACAAACTTTTCATTTACCCATCCGTAATAAAGTGGCTTCTCACCAAGACGATCTCGTGCCAATGACAATTTTTTATTTAATTTATCCCATAAAGCAAGCGCAAACATTCCTTTGGTTTTTCTTAATGCGCTATCTAATCCCCATTCTTCGATAGCAGCCAAAAGGGTTTCGGTGTCTGAATGTCCATGCCAATTTCTATTTGATATCTTTTCTAGTTCTGAGCGAATTTCATTATGATTATAGATTTCACCATTAAATATCATTACTAAATTATTTGAAACCGAATGCATAGGCTGATGCCCTGCTGGACTTAAATCAATAATAGAAAGTCTTGAATGTGCAAAGCCAATGCCATCATTTTCATCAAACCATATTCCATGATTATCAGGGCCGCGATGATTAATTGCATTTATCATTTCAAATAATGAATTATTTGAATTTGGTATCTCACCAAAATATCCAGCTATGCCACACATATATGTTTTGTATTAATAAATTTCATAAGCTAACTAATTTAATTACCCCAATTCCATCAAATAGGCTTAGAATATTTTTTATCAAGCCCCGCTTTTGACTTTTTTTACTTCTCTATTAAAAATTAACTTGCCGTGTTTGAAATATATTTCATAACACATTCCTATTATGGTAACTAGGATAAAAGGGAATTTATATCGAACCGCTGAACCAAAGTTAAATACAACCAAGCCATAAATACTAAAAGCTGCAAATAAATATATCAACCATTTAAATGCGATACTTTTGTCAATTTGAGATGTTTTATGAAAAATAAAAGCTAAGAAAACAAATATAAATATATTTTCTAAACTCTGTATCAATTGTAATGAACTATCTGCTTCCCATGGAAAAGGCTTCATCAAAAAATATGGGGCTGATTGAAGAGCTATTACAAGAAACTCTTTAAAAGTCTTTATGTGTACATAATCCTTAGGCAAACCACCTTCATCTATAAAAAATGCCATCCTGAAAAAATCTAATAGCTCAATTATAGTCATTATAAATGGGGCTATTGTTCCAATGATTAAGATTATAAGAAAGTATCTATATTTGTAAAAAAGCGACCCTTTTGCAAAGTAAAGGTGAATCACAAAGAAAACTAATAATAAAAAGAAATTCTGAGTCTTAATGATAAATAGTGGCAAAGAAGTCAATATAGCTGGAAGTCTTCTATTTTCTATAAATAATATTACAGAAACAATCATAAACGTAAATACTATTGTATCTCTTAGAGACAATGAACTATACAAAAGAAAACTCGGATAAAACAAAATAAACAAAAGAGGCCAACCTCGCAAATTTTTTTTCGAATAAAGCCAAATTGTTAAAACAGTTGCTATTAATCTATTAAAGAACCCCAAGCTTTTTATCGTCTCTACATAAGGTAAAGGCATGATAGCAAAAATCCAATTAGAAACTGTCAATTTCATATTTCGAACGGATTCAAAATCAAAAGACCGTATTTGACGAACTTCATAAAAATACTGAAATTGGTCGGGCATATAAGATGCCGGAAAAAGAAGATCGTTCAAAAAGAAAGGTGTTAGAGCAAATAATCCCAAAAAAAATGAAAGCCATAGTGGAATTAGCCCAATCCTAAAAGAAATAATGATAACAATAAATATTGCTAATAAATTTGGGAAATCATAAATAAACATTTAAATTCCGCTTCTTATTAAAGTAATTTTTATTATCTTGAATCTATCTATAATAAATTTCATGAGGCCCACACATCTTTATATTTTTTTATCATTTTTTCAAAACTAAACTTTCTAATAATTCTTTGACGGCAGGCTTTTTTTCTTTGCTTCCAAGATTCATGATGAAGTTTTTTTTCTTCAAGTGCTTTTATTGAAGATTTGGCCAATGCTTTTGCGTCTTGGGGGCTAACAATCCATCCAGTATCACCAACAATTAGCGCAGCATCTCCAACATTAGTTGAAATGCAAGGAGTCTCACATGCCATAGCCTCATTGAGAACATTTGGAAAAGCCTCAGACACTGATGAAAGCATAAAGATATCAATACCATTCATAATTGCTGAGATATCATTTCTTATACCTAATAAATGAATTCGTTCTGTTAAACCATTTTCATCTATTAGTCTAATCAAATTATCATTTGAAGGATCTAATTTTTTTCCTACAAATATCGCATTAAAATTGATGCCTTTTTGATCTAAATACCTTAAAGATTTTATTAAGGTTTCCTGATCCTTTAATGGATTGTAGCTTCCAACATGTCCAATAACAAATGTCTCATGAGATATACCAAGCTCATTTCGAATACTATTTCCTAGGGAACTATTTTGAAAAAAGCTATTAGTGTCATAACCATTATGCACAACCACACCCTTATTCTTTTTGAAGCCAATTGATTCTTGAACATCTCTTGATTTTTCAGCACAGTAAATAATTTTTGTTGGCACAAAGCTTGATAATACCGCATTCACCTTAACAATTATTACTACTATTCTATTAATTTTTCCTTTAATTAAATTAGTATGGTGGACTCCCCAAAAAATATTTTTTACACCTGCAATTCTTGCTATGACTCCTCCAATCAAATCAGCATGTGGCATCCAAGTCTGAACGACATCAGGTTTTAATTGTCTTATTAGTTTAAATAATTTAAATAAACCAAAAAAATTTATCCCTGTCTTAGAGAAATTTAAGGTATGAACGGAGATATTACATTTTTGAAGCAAGTTTACATATTTTTGCTTACCCTGCCCCTGCAAAGATATAACAATGTGTTGATATTCTTTATCAAGCTTACATATTCTATACAAAACTGCCTCGGCACCGCCATCGTCTAACCCTGTAATTATATGTAAAACTCGCATGAATATTTATTGGGTATTAGCTTTCGAACTTTGTGTTTTAAGTGTAAATAATAATTAGTTTAACTAAAGATATTCTTTTAGCCTAACTTTGATCTGTTCAATATATATGTTGTCATTATAGTACTCATTGAAAACTTTTTTAATTTCAATATCAAAATCTGAAAAATCTTTCTTTGAATCCTCAAAGTTAATAATTTTTTCAGCAATTTCTTTAATTGATGAGTCTGAACTCATTCTCAAACTAAAACCATTTAAATTAATATTATCTTTGAAATCAGTAATGGCATTTGTGAATATTGGCACTAATCCAGAAGCTAAATAAGAGTTCATTTTAGTGGGTGTTGCAACATTATTTACCAAATTGTCTTTTCTTATAAGAAAACCATATTTATATTTAAGCAATTCATCATTAAGATTTTTTAAATCGACATATTTTATATTTGCACTTTTAATATCATATTTTTTTATAAGATATGTTGCCTGTTCATTTTCTTCTGTCAACAAGGTAAGAGTTGCATTATGAATTTTATTTTCTATTAATTTATATATTTGGAGAGTTTCTTCAATATTTTGCCATATAGATAGACTCCCTGCGTAGACAAATGAAGGATTTTGATATCTCTTTAAATTTTTCTTTAAATGCTCATTAAAATTAAGGTTATAACAAGGCATGACCATATAATTTTTATCGGCGAAATTATATTTTTGCTTATAATGATTTAACATCGCACGAGAGATGAATAATTTGAAACTAGGCAGGCTTAAAACAATATATTCTATAAAAGATTTTAAATAATATTTAAGTAGATTATTTTCTCTCATCATGCTTTCTTCAGGATCAATACCTTGACTCCAGAATATCTTTTTTGAAAAAGGTTTAAATAACAATCCTTTTATAAAGTGATTTGTGGTAATTGTCATAATTACGTCAGTATTTTTTATCTCGAATATATTTTTTGAGATTTTAAAATTATGGCCAAGCTCCGTTGACGCTCTTTTAAAAAGATTAATGTAATAACTGGTCGCATCGTTCAGAGATCTTGGATCTAAATAAAGCGTTATTCTTTTCATTAAATGCTTTTTACAAAATTGAGTACTTTTAATGATGCTTTGCCGTCACCGTATGGATTATATGCTTTGGACATCTTTTTATATTCATTCTCATCATCAATAAGCTTTTGTGACTCTTCAACTATTTTAGAATAATCTGTTCCAACAAGCTTAACTGTGCCAGCTTTTATTGCTTCAGGGCGTTCTGAAGTATCTCTTATTACCAGAACTGGTTTGCCAAGGCTTGGAGCTTCTTCTTGAATACCACCAGAGTCTGTAATTATAAAAAATGACTTGCTCATCATATAAATAAAACATTCATAGGATAACGGCTCTATTAAATGAATATTCCTAGAATTTGACAGAATTTCTTTAACAGGTTTTTGCACATTTGGATTAAAATGAACAGGATAAACTATATCAAAATCAGGATTATTATCAGCGATTGTTTTTAATGCATTGCATATATTCCTGAAGCCATGTCCAAAATTTTCTCTTCTGTGTCCAGTTACAAGAATAATTTTCTTATTATCAAATAATTTATATTGACTTGAAATTGATCCTAAAATTCTACTCTTGAGCCTTGAATTGTTTTCTATTTTTTCTATCATCAAAGAAAGTGCATCTATAACGGTATTACCCGTAACTAAAATATTTTTTTTATTGATATTTTCTTTCAGAAGATTGTTTTTACTTGTAGTGGTTGGAGCAAAATGATAATCAGCCAAAACACCTGTAATTTTTCTATTTGCTTCTTCTGGCCATGGACTATAAATGTCTCCAGTTCTTAATCCAGCCTCAATATGACCTATTTTGATTTTATTATAGAAAGCTGCCAAAGAACATGCGCATGTAGTTGTGGTATCTCCATGAACAAAAATAATGTCCGGACTATAATCATTCAAAACTTTTTTCATACCAGCTAAAACTTTGGTTGTTACGTCAAATAAGTCTTGCCCAGGTTTCATAATATTTAGATCATAATCAGGTTTAATATCAAATATTTTTAATACCTGATCTAACATCTGTCTATGTTGTGCAGTAACACAAACCTTAGTCTCAAAATTTTTTTCATCTTGAAAAGCTTTGATTAGAGGAGCCATCTTAATGGCTTCAGGGCGCGTACCAAAAGCAAACATTACTTTTTTAATTTTAATTTTTCCTGACATTCGTATAGTTATTTAATTTATATTTTTTCATTTAAAAATTTACCAAATACCTGTTCATCAAAATCATGGTAAAACTCTTCAGACCACTCATAAACATTCTCACAATGATTTCTAAAAATATCTTTATCATCATAATTGACTAAAATTTTTTCTAAATCATAAATGTCTCTAATAACCAAGTCTTCATAAGGATATTTATACTGTTTCAAAAACATTTCGTTGGGTGATAGAGGCTCTAACATATCAATAAAAATTGTTGGGATTCCGTTTAATGCTGCATCAAACGCCGATGATGAATGAAATGTCATATGAAGACATACTTCATCTAGGAGATCTGATATTGGTGTTGTGTTATCAAATTCTGCGAATTCATGATTTATAGATATCCCCTTACAGTCATCTTCTGTAAACCTAGGATGATGTTTAAAAATAATTTTATAATTATTTGAAGATAAAAAGTTAGCATTGCGATCTATAAGGCTTTTAACTATTTTTACATAATCCTCATTAACTTCTTTTGAAAAATCTGGAGTTATTTGGAGTGTGAAGAGAATTTTTTTATTATTTAAGTGTGTCCTTTTCTTAGTATTAATATTTTTATTAAGTCCAACAGGAATTACATTATTTTCACTATAAAATCCTGATTTATCATTATCAATTAAGATCCTTTTATATCTCTCGCCATGAACTAATGCCACAACATCATTTGCTGATTTTACTTTCGGAGGCCTTCCGTTATTCATGTATTCGTCCTCTCCGTCATAAATATACGCATGCTGATAATCTACTACACATGATGAAGGGTTTATACATCTCCATAGTGTTACATTGTTCCAGATTAGGGTTATGTAGAATTTAGATCTAAACCTATTAAAAAATAAAGTTTTTAAAATTTTCGAGATTTTGACATCTTGAAAATAAATTTCATCTATTGACGTAGGCTTTTTATAAATTAGGTTACAAATTTTCCTTAATGCGATTTGTAAAATAGTAATGAAGTCAAGCGGGATTGAGTTCTGATTAATTTTGTAATCTATGAATGATTTAAAATATGTTTCTTCAAATATAATATAATTAAGTTCATTGCTTTTGCAATATTCAATCATGGGTTTAAATAAAACATTTTCACCATTTTTTCCTCTATTAAACGATGATGAACATACAAAAACCACATCATACTCTCTCTTGATGAATATAAGTGGTAAAAAATACCACATTGATTTAAAAACACTTTTCCAGTCTTTAATTACCATTCGTCAAACTTATCGATATTTAAATTATACATATGTTTAATAACAATATTTTTATGTTATCTGGTAGTATTTTTTCTATAAATTTAAAAAAGCCCTTAAAATATCAAGACCTATGGCTCCACTTTTCTCAGGATGAAACTGACAGCCCATTACATTATCCCTACAAATAACTGCTGACAGTTTATTTCCACCATATGTACAGTGCGCCAATAAATGTTTTTTATTACTAGGTTTAGAATAAAAAGAATGGACAAAATATACATGACTTTTGACTGGCGTATTAGTTAGTATGCTGTTATCCCAGATATTATTATCTCCAGAAATTTCTAATGCGCTCCAACCAATATGAGGAACTATTAAGGAATCTCCATCAATTGACTTTGATGGTATAGGAATTACTTTTCCCTCAATAAGACCTAGTCCATCTGTCTCTCCAAATTCCTCACTTGAATCCATTAGAAATTGCATACCCAAACAGATTCCAAGCAAGGGTTTGCCAGTATTGACAAGATTAATAATTGCAGAATCAAAATTATTTACTTTAAGTTGATCAATACCAGAAGCAAAAGCTCCTACACCTGGTAATATCAACCTTTCTGCATTCATGATACCTTCAATATTTGAAGTGATATTTACATCTGCGCCAATAGCTTCAAAACCTCTTGCAACGCTTAGAATGTTACCGATACCATAATCTAATATAGTAACTGAATTACTCAATTAATAACCTCACAGGTATTTTATTTTCAACCATGGTATTTTTTATACCTGAAATTGAGTCTCTTTTGTAATGTAGGATGTCAGCCATTGCTATAGCTTTAACACCTCCCAAATTAACAGCATCCACCAAATCTTCTTTTTTTCCCATTCCACCAGATGCAATGACTGGAATATTAACAACATTTGTTATTGCTTTAATTAAATCTATATCAAATCCTTTTCTTGTACCCTCAGCATCTATAGAGGTCAAAAGTATTTCACCGGCACCTAAAGCTTCAGCTTGTTTAGCCCATTCAACAGCATCTATGTTTGTTTTCTCACGACCAGAATTTGTATAAACTTCCCAAAAAGAGTCGGATTGTTTTTTTGCTTCAATAGATATGACCATGCATTGAGAACCAAAGATTCTTGATACATCGCGAATTAGACTTGGATTTTCAACTGCAGCAGTACTAATCGCAACTTTATCTGCTCCTGCTCTTAAAAGATCTCTCACATCCTCTACGCTCCTAATACCACCACCAACGGTCATTGGAACAAAGACATCTTTTGCTGCATTTTTAACTATTTCAGTGAGTTTACTGCGCCCATAAAGACTTGCAACTATGTCTATGTAAACAATTTCATCTATTCCTTCCTCATAGTATTTTTTTGCAAAATCATGAGGTTCTCCAAGAACTCTCAAGCCCTCAAGATGTATTCCTTTAATTAAATTTGGCCCTTTAATATCCAAACGGGCTATTACTCGAATATTTTGCATTAAATTTATTTAAGCCGTTTTTGGTTGTGCCATACAGCATGCTTTAGAGCCCATTCCCCATCTAATTTTTCCCATAAGTGTGGAGATCTAAACTCATCTAAAATATTATGAAACTCACTTTCGGAAAGAGATACATATTCTAGAAAATCCTTAAAATATTTATTTGGAAATTCTTGATCAAATTTACGAACTAACTGGACCCCTTCTTCTCTAGTAATTTTATTATTTCTAATTTCTTGAGCAGCATCATAAGTTGCTCTTCCAATTCCAAATTTGACTAAAGTGGTTAAGTAATGAAACATATCAATCTTATCATCTATACTGCTATATTTAGAATAAGTGCCTTCAGTTCTTTCTGAGTTTGACTGAAACCCTGTATTTTCGGTTGCGTAGTAGTAACATTCCTGTGGGTCCCATGGGAGATAATATCCTAAATAATGAACCTGAACACCCTTTGATTCAAGATATTCTGCTTTAGGAGGTATGTATGGCTTAAAATCATTTAATTTAAAATCTGTTTCATCAATAATATCTCTTATTGATTTTCCACCAAGCATAATGTCCATTGGATCATCAACTGAAAAGAACTTTTTGTCCATTGTAGGTATGTAGTTTTCATCAACATTATTTCCATACTCAGCTTGATTTTCGCCATAAAAAACTAACTTAACATTAAACTTTGCTGCCATCATAGGTCCAATAATTCTTTGGCCAACTATAAATGGTTGAAATGGATGAAGGAGATTTGTAAATGCTTCTTTTGTTAAATATTTATGTAATTTACCATTTGGTGTAAAAAGTATATTATCTAATCCACCCTCATGAATCCAATTTTCAAAATTTTTCCATCCAATTTCAGTATATTTATGTGGTGCCCAAGTTACCGTTAAAGGATTCATTCCATACTTGTATTTCAAAACATGTGAGGCATAAGCGCTATCTTTACCTCCACTACCAGGAACAATTACATCATAATCACCATTATCATTTCTATGAAGATCACAAAGACTTTTTAGAGCATCTTCTCTTTTATTCCAATCAATATTTGATGCCTTTGAATCTTGGTATTTGCAAGCATCACAAATTTCATCTTCATCAAAATTTATAGTTGCTTTTTCTTCATTTTTTACATTTTTAAACTCAACAGTAGAGTTTGGTCGCTGATTTGAGATTACACAACGTTTGCAAAAAACTACTTGCTCAGGAAGTCCAAATAATGCTTTTGTCATAATAAATATCCACGGTTAATGTATGTAGGTATCTTAACAAAATATTTATTCATAGGACTATATTAAATTTAGTTTTTCAATGGTATGAATGTCATTAACCGAGTCAACATCAATACTCTTATCCTCTTTCATTTCATACATTACTGTATTTTTTTGAAATAGAGTTGGATTATCTAAAAATAGTTTTTTATCAATTATATATATAGCTCCATTAGGCTTATAGGCTAACGGAAGCTGTTGCCTGTTCATGCTTGGAAATTTATCATCAAAAGCAGGTCTTAAAAATCCGTCATTATCTGTAACTAATGTTTTTAGTACTGAGCTCTCTATGTTAGTAACAGAAATTAGAGAATCAGCTTTAAGTTGTATAAATTTTTTACAGGCTAAGTCAATATCATTACTATCACGTAATGGTGATGTTGGTTGAAGTAAAATAAGATACTTGAACTCAACACCTTGCTTATCAATTTGCTCAATCGAGTGCATAATTACTGATTCCATGGATGACGAATCCTCAGCTAGATTAGCAGGTCTTTCAATACAAGTAACACCTTCTTTTGACGCAATTTCTAGAATAGAATTATCGTCTGAACTCACGAAAATCTTTTCTAAGGAATGAGATGAAATAGCAGATTCAATAGTCCATGAAATTAGAGGTTTGTTATTGACAGGATAAAGATTTTTTTTCTTAAGGCCCTTAGATCCGCCTCTTGCCGGGATTAGTGCTACAAACAAATTCTTATTCATTAGAAAAATTAGAAATAAAATCAACTTGCGCTTTTTGATAATCTTCAATTTGACCAATATCTAGCCAATATTCATGAATAGGAAAAACGCTAACAGATAAACTGTTTTTTTCTAACTCATTATTAATTAATGATGGCATATCTATATTTTTACCTTTTGTTAAATTTTTAATTATATCGGGGTTAACTAGATAAATTCCCGCATTTACCTTTGAAACTTTAATAGGTTTTTCATCAATAGATTCAATAAGGTGATTATTTGTTCTTATAACTCCATATGGAATTTGATGGGTATAGTTACGAACACACATTGTTATTGATGTCTTGGCTTTTAAATGGAAATCTAATAACTGAGTAAAATTTACTTTAGTCAATATATCTGCATTCATCATGAATAATGGCTTATTAAGATGTTTTTCTGACAATAGACTTAAGCATCCTGCTGTACCCAGGGGTGATTCTTCTTGCAGATACTCTATTGAACAATTTAAATTATTTCCATGTCCAAGGTAATCTTTAATCATTTCTGATTTATAGTGAGTAGAAATAACAAAATTATGGAACCCATATTCAGTAAAGTTTTCAATTATTGTCTGTATGATTGGCTTTTCTCCAACTTTGAGTAAAGGTTTGGGACAGTCATCAGTCAAAGGAGTTAATCTTGTTCCAAAACCACCTGCCATTAGCAAAACAGTATTATCATTTTTGGCTTGCTTGAGGTGAGCTCCTGCAGCATGAACCTCTACTATAGTTCCGTTAGATGCAAGAACAGGAATAGCTTGAAGATCATCTTTAAGAACTTTATTTTCAATATCTGATAAATCAGATTCCTTAGTGTATTTTATAAAATTTTTATTCATGGCTTTTAGAATTGAGTCAGATAATTCATTGCCACTTAGAATTGATCTCCTAATATCACCATCAGTAAGCGTGCCTACTAATTTAAAATTTTCATCCAAAATAAAAAGAATCTTAAGCTCAAGTTTATTTAGCAACTTAATACAATCTTTAATTGAAGAAGTTGATTGTGCTTGATTTTCTGAATATTCTATCAACATACTATTTTATTGATACCAACCATTTTTCTCAGTTCCAGATAGCATCATTTCCTTTCTTAGTAGTTTCTTCGGATCAATTTCAGTCTCGTGAAGAACTTTAGCAATTTTTAGACCAGCATCTCCGATCCCATATGGGTTAATACAAGAAAAGGATGTCTCTCTAAAATTTTTATCATGCATACATGAATTTATTGCATCATAAATACTGTCTGCATTATAGTCAGCTTCAATAACGTTATCTGCTCTGAGTCTACCCTCTTGACGTGATCCGATATTAACAGTTGGACAGCCAAAAGCCGGAGTTTCTTTTATTCCAGAAGATGAATTTCCAACGCAGCAAATTTGATGATCTTGGTTTGATGCTAAGGCTAAAATACCATGATAATTATATCTTCCAAGTGAAGAATATATTTGAATATTCTCGACATCAGAAAACTCAGTGTTTTTAAAATGATTTATCACATCAATAATTTTTCTTCCGCCTGCATCATTATTTGGGTAAGTAATAATTATTTGATAGCCATCTAAAGCTAACTTTTTAAGAGCAAATAAGGAAGGCTTAACTTGATTTGCTGCTTCATGAAATTCTGTAGTAACTGAATGCTGTGTAAATAAAACAATTGGCTTTTTTAAATTTAAATTATATAGATCAACCAATTCATTAGATGTTGCATAATTATTATCTTGAATTAAGTCAATAGCAGGGAATCCAACAGTATGAACCCTCCATGAAGCTTCTCCCATTGCAAGTAATCTATTGCTCGCTTGTTGATTGGTTGTAAAGTGAATGTGCGCCAATTTGGTCATTGCATGCCTTACCGAATCATCTAAAGCACCTCCTTCTGTTATATCACCACCTTCAATATGTGCGGTAGGAATATTCATTTGGGTTGAAGCTATTACAGCAGCAAACCCTTCAAATCTGTCTGCATATACTACAAAAATATTTGGTTTAATTTTTGAAAGTGCATCAGCTATAGATAAAACACCAGTCCCTATAGCCTGGGATGTAGCAAATGGTGAACTTTCATCAAGAGTAATATCTACTTCAGCATGAATCTCAAATCCATCATCGTTAATTTCTTGAATAGTATTTCCAAAATTTTTATCAAGATGAGCTCCAGAAACTATTAGTCTGTATTCAAGGTCTGGATGTGCGTCAATTGCTTTAAGAACAGGATACTGCAATCCATACTCAGCCCTATTACCAGTAAAAACTGCAATTATTTTCTTCATAAAAAAACTCCTATAATCATTTTAAACTAATTCTTTTAGTCCATCTTGAAGGCTTATACTTGGACTCCATGCAAAAGTTTTTTTTGTATTGGAAATATCCAATGATATACAAGAATTAGTTTTATTATGTTTTAATTCCACAAGTTTATATTCCTCAAAATTAGCAACTTTAAGAATCATTAGTGCCAAATCTTTCATAGAAATACTAGTTCCAGTGGCAATATTATAAATTCCTTTCTTTTGTATTTTTGTCATTGATAATAAACATGAAGTGACATCTGAAATGTGAATCATATCTCTTACAGGAGAGCCATCAATGATATTTATAGAGCCTATTCCTTTAACTTTTATTTGTTTAAGTATGTCAGATATTATATTTTTATTACTCATCCCTAGTCCATAGATGTTGCTTAGTCTCGCAACCACTCCCCCAGCTTGCAGAACTAGTTTTTCACACTTAAATTTAGATTTTGAATATGTATTAGTTATTTTTAATTTCCCTGAAGGACTATGCGGAATTTGGGATAAATCTCCATATATTGCAACAGATGAGGCATAAATTAATTTAGATTTGGTATTGGATAAGATAAATTTTAGTCTTTTAACGTTGTTTTCTATATAGTCCGAGCTAAGTTTGTCTGCCTCAGTAATTTCATTATTTTCAGCAAGATAAAGTATAGAGGTTGTGGTATTGGAATTACTTAAAGCATCTAATTTTTCCAAAGCTATTTTTATTTCTTCTGAAGATCCTCTATGAGGAATCATATTAATCTGAGTATTATTATAGTTACTTTGTCTTTCTATCATTGATTGAAACTGTGTTCCAATAAATCCTGAACCTCCGTAAACTCCAATTTTATTCATAATTTATAATCTAAAAATGATTTATTATTGAATATCTTCTCGTTTAAGCTGTTGACCAGATAAGATATCATTCTTAGCTTTTTTGTTTAAAATATACTCGAACTCATCTGCAAGAATTTCACCTGTGCCAGGCCTTTTTACCCAGAGATTGTCTTTTGAGAAAGTATCCCCCTTTTTTATATCATTTATAGATACAACACTTGCAAAAGCAAACTTAATTGTAGGGAGTTCTTCATCTACCGCCCCTTTTGAGCCACCTCTTTGTTCATAAATGGTATTTGCCCCAATTATTAATTCTTGAGCTGCTAATGGATCCATAGAATTTATAATGTCCGGACCTTCTCTTGTCATTGAGTCTGTAAAATGTCGCTCGAGAATTGAAGCGCCAAGTGCAACAGCGCCAAAACATGCATGGTTTGAAACTGTGTGATCGGACAAACCAACCACAGCATCACTAAAAGTATCCTGAAGTTCATTCATTGCACCAAGTCTTACTAAGCGATCTGGAGTTGGATAAATATTAGTTGTATGTAATAAGGCATATGGGATTTGATGTTTTCTTAGGATTTTGACTGCTGGGCGGATGCTTTCTAAGTCATTCATGCCTGTACTCAAAATAATAGGCTTCTTAAATGAAGCTATATGCTCAATTAATGGATAGTTGTTACATTCACCAGAGCCAATTTTATATCCACAAACTCCCATTCTTTCAAGCCTGTTAGCAGCAGCTCTAGAGAAAGGTGTACTAATAAAAATTTTTCCTCTTGATTCTACGTGCTCTTTCAATGAAACCTCATCTTCTTCATTTAGAGCACACTCTTCCATTATTTGATAGATAGATTTATCAGAGTTTCCTGGAATTACAGATTTAGCTTCTGACGTCATCTCATCTTCTACAACATGAGTTTGGTGCTTTATAACCTCTATGCCAGCATCAATTGCATCATCTGCTAAACTTATTGCACTATCCAAAGATCCATTATGATTTATGCCTATTTCTGCTATAACTAGTGGTGGATGTTGATAGCCAACCATTCTGTTTCCGAGTTTAAATTCATTCATAACTTTCCTCCAATAAAAAATATCATTTTACATTTTTCCATCAAGATATTTTCCAGTATCAGTATATTTAAGTGTAGGTATCATATTAAAAAACTCTTTTAAAATTAATTCTTTATTCCAGTTCCCACTTAACTTTAGTTCATTGATTGTATCTTCAAAGTTATTTAATTTATTAACATCATATTCTAGTTTATTTTTTATAACTCCCATATTTTTAAACTTATCCATATCGAGCCTTTCTTCATTTGTATAAAACTCTTCAAAATCTTTTTCACCCGTTGTGTCACTTTTAGTAAATAAGCATGGCCATTTGCCCTGCTCAGGTAAAGTTTTTACAAGATCTCTAGCTTCTTGTTCTGAAGAACACATATATGCATCATATCCAATGTTCTTAAGATATTTAACTGCGATTTCAGAGAAGGTTATTAGGTGAAGTGATTCACTTAGTTTAGGAAAGAATATATCTCTGTTCTCTCCAAAAATACAACTCATTAGACAGAGCTCTCCACTTTCTTTTGGGGTAACAAAATATCGTTTAATATCGCTTGGTGCAGCAATTGGCTGTCTTTTATTAATTCGTTGGTTAAAACCATGTAGTAATGATCCATCACTAAAAGCTACATTAGCAAATCTTGCAGTTGATATATTTATTTCTTCAGATCTCCGCTTCAAAAACATCTCCATAATTCTTTTACTCGCACCCATTAAATTGACTGGATTGGCTGCTTTATCGGTACTGACACAAAAATATTTCTTTGATGAATTTTCAATAGATTGTTGAATTGTCTTATCTGTATTAAAAATATTAACGTCAACCATTCTCATTAATGTATAAGCATCCTCTTCACTTCTTACATGCTTTAATGCGGATAGATTTAATACATAATCATATTGACCATCTGATTTGATAAATGAATCATATTGAACTGAGCCAACATCCAGTGCATATGTTTTAAATTCTCCATCAATATAACCATATGAACTTCTAATATCTCTTACTAATTCAGTTAAATTATTTTCACTAATATCAACAATGTGTAATTTCTTTGGATTACGTCTAAAGATTTCTTTGACCACTGCTTGTCCTATTGCGCCAGCTCCACCAATAACGAGAAAAGAAGAAGAAGATACAATTTTTTTAAGTTCATTATGATGATCTTTAATATCATCTTCAAAAAGTTCTCTAGTTCGACCGATTAAATTTAGTATTTTATTTTCATTCATGTCATTCTTTGATCTTTAAGCATGATTCGCCATGTTTTTAAACTTATCATTTTTTTCTATTAATTCTTGAAAAGTACCTTGATCAGCTACTTTTCCTTCATCAATAAAAAATATTTGATCACATTTTTCTACTGTCTTTAAGCGATGTGCAATCATAATAATAGTTTTTTTACCACTAAATTTGTGAACAGCCTGCATAATCATTTTTTCAGTTATTCCATCAAGAGAGCTGGTCGCTTCATCAAAAATTAATATCTCTGGTTGATGGTATAAAGCTCTAGCAATTCCAATTCGCTGACGCTGTCCACCGGAAAGCTGAACTCCTCTCTCTCCAACTTTAGTATGAACTCCATTTTTTAGTTCTTTTACAAATTCTTCTAGGTTGGCTAACTTTAATGCATTTTCTACTTGCTTAAAGTTAATTTGATTCTTTGGAAGACCAAAAGCTACATTTTCTGCAATGGTGCCCTCTGATAAAAATATTGCTTGTGCTACGAAACCAATACTATTTTGCCAAGACCTGCGATTTTGGTTATTTATAGTTTTGTCGTCAATCTTTAGGAATCCTTCTTGAGGTTCTATCAAACCAAGCAAAACATCAACGAGTGTTGATTTTCCAGATCCAGATGGTCCAACTATACCAATTACTTTTTTAACTGGTATTGATATGTTCATTTGATTTAAAACTAATTCTTCTTTACCAGGATATCTAAATGAAATATTTTCTAACGATATTTGTTTTTTAGGATTTAGATAGATTTTTTGTTTTTTACCTGTCTTGGATATATTGGTTGCAGTTTTTATTTCTGATGTATCAATTAAATCTTGACGAATTGATTCAAAGGCTGAGGTGTTTCCCTCTATACCCGCCAAACTATTATATATTGCTTGGAATGCTGGCAACAATTTCATACCGGCAATAGCATATACAGAAAGTATTGGAAGAATTAAACTTAAGTTTGCGTTGTAACTAGTAAATAAATAAAGTACGAGTGATATCATCGAGCCAAAAGCAATCAGCTCCATAAAGTATTTTGGTGCATGTGCTAATGCGGTGTTAACACCCTGGCTTTTAGCAAAAACGAGGCCACTTTTGAAGAAACGATCTATAAAGTCGCTCTTTCTTCCCAATAACAATACGTCTTTTATACCGCCAAATCCTTCATTCATTAGGCGAAAACGTTTTTCATTCATTTCCGATATTGACCTACCATTTTTTAACAATGTAAGGCTGACAATTTTAAAAATGAAAAAATATGAAAATGCAAAAACTACAAAACCAACAATTGCAACTATTGGATCAAAAATGAAAATACTTATACTCATAGATATCACGAATACAACATTTGCATTCAAATGCATTAAGGGCAACAAAATACCATGATTTACCCTTAGGCATTCAGTCGCAATTTTTTTTGTTAATTGAGCACTACTGCCTGATGCATGAAACAACCAGTCCTGTTTTAGATAATGTGTATATAGTCTATCTGCAATTTCAACACCAATTTTATTTGCAAATATAGATATCCTCCATGTCGTATACATAGAGATAATGGATGCTAAAAATAACATTATTAAAACACTTAACCCCAACCAAAATACGAATTGTGATTCTGAGTTCAAACCACTCGCCGCATAAACCTGAGCAATAAAAGTATCTTGTTGAAGCTGGTTTAAGTCAGCAATCAGTGCCATAAATGGAATTATTGACGCAACACCTGCTATTTGCGATAACGCCATTAATATTACTAAAATCTGAAGTAGGTAAAAACGTTTTCTTTGGCTTGTTGTAAGCAAAGAAAAGAGATCTCTTATAAGCTTAATCATTTTTATTATTTCAAGTATTCAAAAAAAAATAATTCCATGCTTTAGTTAAGATATTAATTACGCTGATTAAAAAAATATTTTTTTTTAAAAATTAGTGTTACTTAATCCTCTTGAGATATCCGCATGGCGCAACAGAAATTAATAATTTATTATCAATTTCAGAATCTATTTCAAAGTCTTTATTATGTTTAAGGAATTCTTTTACAGCCGACATTGGACTATTACCTCTTGTGTAAGTTCTAGCCTCTGAGATGCTTGGATTTGATTCATTTGGTAAATGATTTTCAGGTAAATAATCTATAACCGTGTCAAAAGCAACAATGTAGCTGCCGACAGATGTTAATTCAGCATATGCATTGAGTTCAGCTAAAACATGGTCATGGGTATGATTGCTATCAAGAAATATTAAAATATTATTATAATTTGACGCAATATTATGGACTTTGTTTATTATTTCTTCACTTGTACTAGATCCTTCTAACATTTCAATATATTTACTAAAAGGATTATTTAAAATTTCTTTTTTATTATGCTCTCTGATATCAATATCAAGTGCTAGAACTTTTCTATTAGTTTTAGAGATATCGTAATTTTCATTATTTAAAACAGAGTCGGATAGATCTAACAAGGCTAACATTGAAGCACTCAAAAGTATTGATCCACCATGAGCAATACCTGTTTCAATTATCAAATCAGGCTTAACATCCATTATAAGCTCCTGCATCATCTGTATATCCTGAGGATACTGAATAATTGGGCGATTCATCCATTTAAAGTGATATGAGTACTTATGATTATTTGCTTCATTAAGCCATGCTATGCTCTTCTGCTTCAAATCATGATTACTACCTTGTATGCGAATTTCTTCTGCACAATCTTGATTGAATTTTTCAATTTCTTTACTCATATGCTTATCTCAGATTAATTTTGTTAAATTATAGTTCAAAAAAAGATAGATCTACTGTTACTTTATGTTTTTTTATTTTTTTTGCTGGAATACCAACCACCACCTCATAATCATTTACGTCTTTGTTTACAACAGCCCCTGCACCAATATATGAACACTTACCAACTTTAATGTTAGGTAAAACAGTTGCATTAGTTCCTATTGTTGAGAAGTTACCAACCTCAACCTGACCAGCAATAGAAGCTCCTCCCATAACATGAACACCATTTCCAATAATACAATCATGATCAACAGTTGCATTTGTATTAATTACGCATTGGTCACCGATTGTAGAAAATTTATGCACAACTGCACCAGGCATTACTTGCAGTCCTTCACCCTTTTCTGTGATATCGTCCAAAATAGCATGTGGACTAATAACATCAACTGGTTTTAGGCCAAGCTTCTTTAACTCATTTGCGATTTTATATCGAGCATAACCATGCTCTCCTCCATTACACATTATAAAATGTGTAATATCGGCTAAAGCGAGTTTTAATTCATTTGGTGATGAGATGAATTTTGATGAGCTTTCAAAAGGCAATTCTTTTATAAGTGGATCATATATAATTGATATTTCAACATCTTTGCTTTCTTCATTTAAAATCATTTTTTGAATGATTTTTGCTTTAGCTTTTCCTCCCCAAAAAAATATTTTTTTCATTTTGTTTTATCTATTATTTAATTTAAAAAATGTTTTTTAGTACTTTTATTACTCTTTCTTGTTGATTCTCAGTTAAGTCATGATAAGAAGGCAAATTAATTCCGCGCATGTTCAAACTGTAGCTATTGAAATTTTCTTTTTTAGACTCGAACATTGGCAATGAACTTAAAGGCCAGAAAAATACCCTAGCATCAATATTTTCTTGCTTAAATTTCATAAGCACCTCTTCTCTATTAAATTTAACATCTTCGTTAACAATTATTGTAGGCATCCAATATCCATTTTTAGTATTTTCAGGCTCAGGATTAAATGAAAAAGGCAAGCCTTCTAAATTATCTTTATAAAAATAAAATATTTTTCTTTTTTTTGAAATTAGCTCATCTATTCTTTCAAGTTGAGCGCAACCAATCGCTGCTTGAATATTAGACATCTTATATTTAAAACCAATCATATCAGGCCAAAACTGTTTTTTTTGATTTCTTGACCTACCATGATTGCTTAAAGTCAGAGATTTTTCATATATTTTGTCATCATTTGTAACAAACATTCCACCTTCACCAGTGCAAATGGTTTTAGTTCCGTGAAAAGAAAAGGTTCCATATATGCCCATAGAACCTGCTTTTTTTAAATTCCACTCAGAACCAATAGCTTCAGCAGAGTCTTCAATAATCGGAATATCGTATTCCTTAGATATTTCTAAAAGCTCATCCATATTACAAATATTTCCGTAGAGGTGAACAGCCATTATTGCTTTGGTGTTTGGTGTAATAGCTTCTCTTATTTTATTTGTATCTATACACCAAGAATTAATATCAACATCTACGAAAATTGGCTTAGCTCCAACATGCACAATTGGTGACACAGATGCTATCCAATTAATATCTGCCACAATAACCTCATCTCCATAACCAATACCTAGTGATGATAGGCCGATGTGAATTGCTCCAGTACAACTTGAAGTTGCAATTGCATGCTTAACTCCAAGGTGATTCTTAAATAAACTTTCAAATTGATTAATATATTTATAGCAGTCATCGCCCCATCCATTCTTTGCTGCATCAGCAGCATATTCTGTTTCTAAGTCAGTAATAGAGGGTTTCGTGTATAAGATCTTATTTTCTACCATATTTTTAACTCTGGAATAAATGTAACTAATTTCGTGCCTTCGTTAATTTTATCTTTTAAAAGGCTAGATATCTCATCTGCAATATTCCATGGGAAAATTACAATATAGTCTGGATTATCAGCTTGAAGAGCTGATGGGTGTTTAATTGGTATATGACTTCCAGGCATATATTTATTTTGTTTAAATTCAGCGCCATCACAAACATATTCAATTAAGTCATCTTTTACTCCTGAATAATTTAGAAGCGTACTTCCTTTAGCTGCTGCACCATATCCAATTACTTTTTTATTTGCTTTTTTTGCCTCTAATAAAAATTCTAAAAAAGAAATTTTTATTTTTTTACATGATTGTTGAAAGTTTTCGTAAGAATCAATTTTTTGTAGTCCTGCATCCATTTCTTTATTCAATTGATCTTGAACAGAATTATCTATTCCGATTGAGGCCTCTTCATGACAACCATAAACCCTAAGACTCCCTCCATGGGTTGAAAGATTTTCAATTTTCCAAACTTTAAGACCATGAGTTTTAAAAATATTCTGTACGCTTGTTAATGACAAGTATGAAAAATGTTCATGATAAATTGTGTCAAATTGATTTTGATTGATCAGAGATAACAAGCTTGGAAATTCAAGAGTAACCGTTCCATTGTCTTTAAGAAGAGTTTTAATTCCTTTTGTGAAATCGTTGATATCTGGAACATGGGCATATACATTATTTCCAATGATAAGATCTGCCTTATTGTGAGATTTTTTTACATTTTTTGCAGTCTCGTATCCAAAAAACTTTATCAAAGTTTCAATTCCATTTCTTTGTGCAATTTTTGCAGTGCCTTCTGTAGGTTCTATTCCTAAGCATGGTACTTTACAGTCTTTGAAATAGTTAAGTAAATAGCCATCATTTGATGCTAGCTCAACTACAAAACTTGATGAGCTTAGATTCAAAGTATTCACTATTTCTTTTACATATTTTTTACAGTGTTCAAGCCATGAAGAGGATGTGCTTGAAAGATATGCATAATCTTCTTTAAAAAGTTCAGAACCAGAAGAAAAGTCTTTAGTTTGAACTAACCAACAGTTACTGCATACAAAAACCTGCAAAGGATAATAAATCTCAGGCATATCCAGACATTTTTCAGTTAAATACTCATTTGAAGGAGGTGAATTACCTAAATCAACAAATTTAAATTTAGTTTCATAATTGCAGTGCCTGCAACATATGTTTTTATTATGTAGAATTTTCATGATGTTTTATTTTCTATAAAATCTTTCGATAATGGCAATTTTTTATCTCTTTCAGATAAGCCAATGACTGGTAAAGGCCATGGAACCTTAATATCAGGATCTAATGGACTAATTCCGCCTTCGAACTCGCTACTATATTCTTTTGAGTGTGTGTATATTATTTGTGAATCCTCTTCTAAAACTTGAAAACCGTGAGCGAAGCCAGGAGGAATCATTAATGATAATTTATTAACGTGATCTAGTTGAATTGAAAAGAACTTAAGGTATGTCTTTTTTTCCTTCCTTAAATCAATTGCAACGTCAAAAATAGATCCTTTAATACATGTTACTAACTTATATTCAGCATATTTTAAAAATTGCATATGCATTCCTCTTACAGTTCCTTTTTTAAAACTCTGACTAAAATTAATTTGCTTAACTGAGTCATTCCAACCGAATTTTTTTAAATCATCAAAATTAAAAATTTTATAAAACTCACCTCTTGAATCTGTGTGCGTGTCTCGTGTGATAACTCTTAAGTCATCAAAATTTTCACATTCTTTAGATTGAAACATTGAAATAAATATTATCTATAATTAATTGGATGTCCAAGAAAGGCCTTTTGAATGTGCATCTTCAATATAGTCTTGTAAGTGGAAATTTGTTAACACTTTTTGTTTCTCATAAAAAGATTTATACCACTTTACAGTTTTTTCAAAAGTTTTTTTGCTATCCCATACTTCATGCCAACTCAAAAGTTTATTTGCTTTAGCGCAATCGAGTTTAAGCAATCTTGCTTCATGGGGTTGATTGAGTTCTTTATTAAATTCGTATTCAAAATTATTCCAATGATCTTTAACATTCTTAACGACTTCTTCAACAGTAGTACTTCCCTCGTCAGATGGTCCAAAGTTCCATGCATCACCATACTCTACTTCTTCTTGTAAAAGCCTTTGTCCAATTTGAAGATATCCACTAAGTGGTTCAAGCACATGTTGCCAAGGTCTTGTGGCTTGTGGATTTCTTATACTAACTTTTTTTCCTTGTGAAGCTGCAACCATTATATCGCTAATAAGTCTATCTTTTGACCAGTCTCCTCCACCAATAACGTTTCCGGCCCTACAAGATGCTAACAGTGTATTGTGTAACTTTTTGTACTCAGCAGGATTGAAGAATGAATTTCTATAAGAATTGGCTAATAAATCAGCGCAACCTTTCGAAGAGCTATATGGGTCATACCCACCTAACGAATCATTTTCTTTATAACCTCTTTCCTGCTCCTTATTTTCGTATGCTTTATCACTTGTAATATTAACTATAGCTTTTACATCATGTTTTTTACATGCTTCAAAAACTTTAAGAGTGCCTATTACATTTGTTTCATATGTATTTATTGGGTCAATATATGAATAACGAACAAGTGGCTGTGCTGCAAGATGAAAAACTATATCTGGCTTATAATTTTCAATAGTGTTATTCAGTTTTTCTTGATCTCTTATATCGCCTATTACTGAATCTACATTGAGCTTGAGAAGTTCGATGTGATTTGGATTTGTAGGAGCTTCCAAAGAATACCCAATTACTTTTGCACCCATTTGAACTAACCAATAAATAAGCCAAGAGCCTTTAAAGCCTGTATGTCCAGTTACCAACACAACTCTGTCCTTATAGATGCGATTGAACAAATTTTCCATTACCAGATCTTCCAAGGAGCTTGATTTTCATCCCAAAGTTTATTTAGCGCAGTCTTATCACGCAATGTATCCATGCACTGCCAAAAACCATCATGTTTAAATGCACTTAAATCACCATCTTTTGCTAGTGTTTGAAGAGGGTCTTTTTCAAATACCGTTGAATCAGACTCAATTAAATCTAGAACTTCTGGCTCACAAACCATAAATCCTCCATTTATCCAGTTACCATCACCAGCAGGCTTCTCTACAAACTCATTAACTAAATTTGAATTTATATCCAATGCACCAAATCTACCCGCAGGTTGAATTGCTGTCATGGTTACTTTGGAGTTATTTGCTTTATGAAATTCTGCCAACTTTTTAATATTGACATCGCAAACTCCATCACCATAAGTCAGCATAAAGGTCTTATCATTAATAAATTCTTGAGCACGTTTTACTCTTCCACCTGTCATGCTATTTAAGCCAGTATCAAGAAGAGTAACTTTCCATGGTTCACTTGAATTATTATGGACTTCCATTTTTCCATCTGACATATCAAATGTAATATCACTTTGGTGCAAATAATAGTTAGCGAAATATTCTTTTATGAAATAACCTTTGTAACCTAGAAGAATTACGAACTCATTAAAACCATAATAAGAATACATTTTCATGATGTGCCACAAAATGGGTTGTCCACCTATTTTTATCATTGGTTTAGGCTTTATATCTGTTTCTTCACTTAGCCTAGTTCCGTAACCACCTGCTAACAATAATACTTTCATTTGCACCGCTCTCTCTTTTATAAGTTAAAAATTCAATTTATTTATATGAATAAGAATTAATCCTCTTTTATGTAATCAAAATGTTTTTTATAAATTCCATTTTGTAATGACATCATTTTTGACTGCTTTCTTATTATCGTATTTTTATACAATCTTCCTAATAGTAGCCTTGTAAAAATTTTGGCAATTTTACTTCCATGGAGCCAGCGTAAAATCAAAGAGGTTTTTTTATATCCTGCATACTTAAGATCTCTTACATTTTCTTCAATCTTTTTATCTGCAAACTCTGAATAGATAATAAAATTTGCTATTATTTTTTTTATTGACCAGATTATATTTGGTTTAAGTGTTAAAAGTCTTTTTATATAAAAAATTGTTCTATCGCGAACTTCTTGTGTTACATTTTTATCGTAAAATATTTCTATATATCTAGAAATTTGAATGCCTTGATGAACTAAATTAACTGCTTTAATCGAAGCGCTAGCAGACTCAGAGTGTACGGTAAAAAAAGCACCTGGTTTGGATAAATAAGCATAATCATATCTAGATGCTATACGAAACAAAAATCTCATATCACTTCCCAAATCATTATCATCATTCATTTCGTTATAAATACTTGCAAGTTCTTTTCTAAATACCATGCTTGTCCATGTTTGAGGAATTTTTCCAGAATGTATTTCATCAAATCCTTCCCTTCCGCTGTAAAAAGTAAGAGTATTTGTTGATTCCTTATGTGCTATCAGATTTGAGTTTTCATCAACCCTAAAAATATTTAGTATGACGAACATTGTTTCTGGGTTATTTTCTAAAACATCTATAGCATCCTTGTAAAAATCCTTTGTTAAAAAATCATCATCACTTAATATTGAGAAGTAAGGCGTATCAACGTTTTTAAAAGCATGTCTAAAATTTTCAAGTGCGCCAATATTGTTTGAGTGACAATGATATTTCACTCTATCATCATTTTCAGATAAGCTCGTTACAATATCTTGCGTATCTTTTCCAGAAGCATTGTCGAAAATAGAAAGCTGAAGATTTCTATAACTTTGCCCTAAGACACTTAACATTGCTCTTCGTAAAAGTTCTGGACGACAATAGGTTGGAATTAACGCCGTAACCTTAGGATTCATAAAATGTTAATTACTTTAATCTTCTTTGAAATAGCCGCGAACAAGGACAATGAGCACTCCAAGCATAAATCCAAATATTGTACCAAGTATGCAAATAGAAGATCTTGTAGGCTCTATTTTTTCTTTTGGCACTGCAGGCTGGTCTAAATATGAGAAAACATAAAACTCATTTGCTTCTATTAATGTAAGTTGTTGCATTTTTTGTTTGAGAAGCTGAGCTACAACTTGCTTTATTTCAGTGTAGCTAGTTAAAGCCATCTGGGTATTTAAAAAATTCATAGCTGCCTGGGCTTCAAGCTTATCTTTAGCTCTAAAAGAATCATTGATCTGATTTACTACTAAATCTACCCATTCTTTAGCGATATGAGGTGATTGATGCTTATAAGAAATGGTTAAAAATTTCGTTTTATCATCTTGAGAAATTTTTAAATTATCCAAAAAAACTTGGTGGCTTTTTTGAGGATGAGGAATTTTGTTCCATTTTCCCGTTTGCACACTATAAGAATCATTATATATAACAGAATTGCTTTCCTCATCCCAAGTACTTGCAGCCATAAGATCAGGAAGAAAAATATTAGGCAAAATATTTTCTTTAAAAAAACTTAGAGTAGTTATTTTTGTGATTGCTTTACCTGAATTACCACCGGACTGCGATGATATGCTTATACCAGCAAGACTGGCCAGGCCTCCTATATTATCCAAAGAGCTGCTTGAGCTACTTTGCTCGCCAACTGGACTCAAAAGTGCAGTTGATTGATAAATATTTGAAAGACTAAGGCTATAAATAAGTGCGATTATTGCAAACAAACCAGTGGAAACAATAATTAGGCGCTTGCCATTAAGAATTGTCTTAAATAATGATTTTATATCCATTTCATCACCTAGTTTGTCATTATTATTTAAATCAGTGCTATTGTTCATGGAAGTAATTATATAGTTTTTCGTATTCAAGTTGTTTGTTTTGTAAAAATCTTTTTGTTAAAGCAGTTTTTTTACTTAATCCATTTGGAGTTAATATATATAAATAACCTAATTTGTTTTTGTGATTTAAAAAGCTTTTGCATTTTATGAAGCCAACTTCAGTTAAAGCTTTGATGCAATAATTAACCTTACCTAAACTGAAACCCATTTGTTCAGCAATCCCTCTTTGAGAAATTTCTGGATTCTTATGAACCAAGTGAAGAACTTTTAAATCGTCTTCATTTATTTTTTTTTCATATGACATAAGTAAAGTTATAAATAGTTTTGAGTCACCTATAGCTACCGCACGGAAAAAATGAGTATTTATACCGTTCAATCATTGAACTATATAGATTATGTATAAAAAAAACAACTAAATATTAGAGTGTTTGATTCTATTAGATGAATTTTAAAAACTAGATTTTTATGATGCTAGTATCTCTTAGAGCTTAATTTCATCTAAAAATGCTGTCACCCTCCTTTTATTTCCAAGAATATGAAGAAAGATATTTACTCTATCTTTATTTGGAAGTGAAGCAATTGTAACAAAAGTTCCCTTTAAAGGCCCCTCAGAGATTGTAGCCTCTTGTCCAACACATATTTTTTGAATTATGGGTTTTGAAAAAGACTCTGATTCTATTTTTTTTAACTCATAAATCTCATCATCTTCAAGTGTTGCAATATTATTACCAAATCGTATGACTTTAGAAATCCCCTTTGTAAATTTTATTTTTGAATAATTTTCAATTTCGGAATAAATAAAAATATAGCCAGGAAATAAGGGTTCCTCTTTTGATGTTGAATTATATTTTTTGGTATTGATTTTGGGGTGATAATACTCAAGATCTTGATTTTGAAAATTGTTCTTAAGTCTTTTTAACTCATTAATTTTATATGTTGCAATCATCCAAACTTTCATAATATTAATCTAGTTTAAACTTGGTACCCGAGGCCGGACTTGAACCGGCACGATATTTCTATCGAGGGATTTTAAGTCCCTTGTGTCTACCAATTCCACCACTCGGGCAAGCTAATAGATACCAAATTTTTTATGTCATTATACTTTTTTAAATATAAATGTCTTTATAATAATGTGGAGGCTGAAGCCGGAATCGAACCGGCGTAAACGGCTTTGCAGGCCGCTGCATAACCACTCTGCCATCCAGCCAAGTTAAGCATGCTGTATTCTATACAAGTATTAGAAAAAATTGAAAGATTAATCTATATTATTTGAAAAATATCTTTCTATATCGTCTTCTCGACATTCCTCTCCATACTGTATTTCGATAATATGAGCTGTTTTATCAAACGGATTGCATATTTGATGCCATTGCTCGACTGGCACAATATGATAATCAAATTTATTAAGTATAATTTTTTTATCTTCTTGTTCAGGGTTGCTTATTGCTGAATTAACCTCGCAAGAACCATCACTCACAAGCCATATTTCATTTCTTTTTAAATGCTTTTGAAAACTCATAGCTTTTCCAGGCTCTATTATTAACTCTTTAACTTTTATATTTTTTGTTTCAAATAGATTAAAAAAGGATCCCCATTGTCTCTCTTCAAAGTAATACTGCCATTTATTTAAAATCCATGATGATGAATTCTTCTTATCATCACCTCCCACACTAAAAATAAAATTAATATTAGAAACTTCCATTTCTGGAATATTTTTTTTATTTCTATCCCCGCCGTTCGCAAAATAAATTTCATCATTTGGATAGAGTAATTTAACTTTTTCCAAAGCATTAATGCATGAGCCTTTGGCATCATCATCAAAGCTAATAACTTCATCAACATAGATTATTGATTTAACTATGGTTTCTCTTTCTATGAAAGGCATAAAAAATTTGCCTTTCTTTTTTTCTAACCAATTATCACTATTTAAAGCTACTATCAATTTATCTCCTAAATTTTTAGCTGATTTAAAATATTCTATATGCCCAGAGTGAATAGGATCAAAGCCCCCACTAACAATAATTATTTTCATAGATTTTAATTAAATTTTTTGAGGTCATCTGTCTTTAGTGAATTAATTGTATATAAAAAACCTGTGTAAAGAGTTATAAAAAGCGAGATAAACAAAAAAATATCACCAATAACTAATAACAACATATTATTTATCGCAAGACCTAATAGATAGATAGAAATTGTAAAAAGTTGAATTGTAGTTTTAATTTTTGCAAGAAAAGTAACTTTGGTTGCATCACTTTTATTATTTCTTGCATTCATATCTCTTAAAGCACCCACCCAAATCTCTCTTGTAATAATTAGTGCGCCGATAAAACCTATTAAATAACTTGAAAGATTTATAGCCAATCCAAATAATAAAAAGAGAATTAAAATTTTGTCGGCAATAGGATCTAGGATTTCACCAATCTGAGATACCGCATTATATTTTCTTGCTAAATACCCATCAAAATAATCAGTAACACCTGCTATAAAAAATAAAACCAAAGCGATTAAATAACCATCGGATGAGGTTAATAAAAGAAAAATAATGGCAGCAAGAAATATTCTTGATAATGTAAGGATATTTATGAAAGTAGTCATTATTTTTATAGTTTTTCTTTTATGAGCATTGCTATTTTGGCATTAATACCCTTGACAGTCATTAAATCTTCAACATTTACTGTTCTTATCATTTTTATGCTTTTATATTTAGATAATAATCTCTTTTTAATAACCTCTCCTATTCCATCAACTTCATCAAGCTTTGATTTTTTAATACCTCCTCTTTTTTTCTTTCTTTGAGCCATTATTGCAAATCTGTGGGACTCATCTCTAGCTTCTTGAAGTAAAAGAAATGCTTTTGAATATTTATTAAATTCTATAATGCCCTCTTCAGACAAGATTGTTTCAGTAGCTCTAACCCTATCTGATCCTTTTACAATTGAAATCACTTTTATATCTTTATGCTTTGATGCTTTGATAACAGATGCAGCAAATTTCAATTGAGTTCTGCCTCCATCAATAAGAATTATGTCTGGTTTCGTTTTTTTGTCTTTATAATATTTTAGTCTTCTTTGTATGACATGCTCTAAAGAACCGACATCATTGCCAGATAACCCTTTTGGAATATTAAATAATCGATAATCTTGATTACTAGGTCCAGAGTCTGAAAAAACAGCACAAGATGCAACTGCATGATCTCCTGAAATATGACTAACATCATAGGCTTCAATCCTATTGATAGATATCTTGAGACCCATTGCACTTTGCAATTCTTTAAAGGCAAAATTATATCTATCTTCTTTACTTAAATGATTCTGTATTACTTGTTTTGCATTAATTTTACATAGGTTATAGATTGATCTTATAACCCTTGTTGGTGAATGAGTAATAGTCACTTTAGTATTAAATTTTTTCTTAATTACTTTTTTAATTAATTCTTTTGTATCAAGAGAGCTGGTGCATAAAATTTTATTAGGTATATCTATCTGATTATCATAAAAATTTAAGATAGCTGATTGATAGACATCATCTATTGATTCATAGTAGGCCTTTTTAATAAGATGAGTTTTAGTTCCTCTAATTTTTCCTTTTCTAACAACGATGATGCATATTCCTAAATAATCATCTTCTGCATAAACAGAAAATATATCCACATCCCTGGCCAGGGTAACAACGGATTGCTCTTCTCGAAGCAATTCTAGTCTTTTTAATCTGTCTCTTATATCTGCGGCCTTTTCAAATTCTAAATTGTGAGAAGCTTTTTCTATTTCAGAATTTAATCGATTTATAGTTTGTGAGTCTGATGAGGATAAATAAGATTTAGCACTTGCTACATCCTCAAAATAATCAACTTTGGATATTTTCTGAACGCATGGAGCTGAACACCTTTTCATTTGAAATTCTATACACGGGCGAGATCTATTTGAAAAGGTGGAATCATTACAATTTCTTAATCTAAAAATTTTCTGTATTTCTTTTATAGATTTTTTTACAGCACCAGAGCTTACAAAAGGACCAAAAAAATTAGAATTCACAGCCTGTTTGGTTCTTTTAGAATATATCCCAGGGAAATCATGGTCTAGGGAAAAATAAATATATGGATAAGTCTTATCATCTCTTAAGAGAATATTAAATTTAGGTTTATTTTCTTTTATTAGCATTTGCTCCAAGAGCAAAGCTTCGACTTCATTTTTAGTGGTAAAAGTTTCAATGTTATCTGTAAGAAATTTTATCTGAGAGGTCTTTCTATCTTTAATAGATTTACCAAAATAACTAGAAACTCTTTTTTTAAGATTTTTTGC